>ENA-OXEX01000004-OXEX01000004.1-human-gut-metagenome-genome-assembly--contig:-NODE-4-length-288246-cov-17.021229_pt1 | contig 288246 bp, 237 predicted proteins | sample MGYA00249364_ERZ652261 | MGnify/ENA primary metagenome ERZ652261 (study PRJEB26925, sample SAMN05826642) | human gut metagenome | biome: ENVO:2100002; feature: ENVO:00000062; material: ENVO:00002003... | reverse complement strand
GATGAGAAAGGTTCCAGATAATCGCATCCGTCATACGATAAGGGATTTTTTCGGTATGTGCAACAGAACCCGCTCCCATATAACTCACTTCGATGACAGAGTTATCCTGTGCATCTTCAGGAATGACAACTGACATATATTTGTCCGAGATGGAATCTACCTCAAGCTCGACACCATTCATTTTGACAGTAGAAGTGGAATTCGCGCCTCCAAACCCATAGAGGTCGAAGTATTTACCTTTCAGCTGTACAGATGTGCCGGGAAGAGCAAACTCATTATATAGACCGTCCACCTGAACCAAGGGTACAGACACCGTGAAATCATAAGTGGTACTTCCCAACTCCGTTTCATAATAGAGCTTATTATTCACTTCCAACGGAATCTGACGGGGAATGGGAAGATAGGCACTGCCGGCAGTCGCATATACCTCACCGACAGGAAGTTCAACATCATTGAACATCACTTTCCTCACACGGCTTAAATTGGAACCGTCGAGTACAATCATCTGCTCCAGATTTCCGTCAGTGATTGGCAACAATTTATCCCTGTCTTTGGAGTCATACACAGCGTCAATAACGGGGGCACCGCTTGACGCCATTTCGTCATCATAATTATCATTATAGGTCACTATGTCCTGACAAGCACCAAAGCTCAACGCCATACAGCACATAAGAGTTATGGATTTGAAAGATAATCTTTTCATGAAATATTGATTTTAAATTTCTGACTTTATTCTAGAATAGGGAAGGCACTTTAACTCCAACCCGGATTATTGCTGTCAATCGCTTCATTAGTAGAAACCTCATCAGAAGGCAATGGAAAGAGCAAATGACGCTGTTCACGATGTTTGTTCACACCGGCTTCATCGTAGTGGGTTTGAGAACCGTCCTTGTTGATTCCGCCGATAGAGTTCATCACTTCCACATAGATTCCCCAACGAATCAAATCCCATCGCCTGTCTCCTTCCAGCGCAAGTTCTTTGGCACGTTCTTCAAAAATGGCGGAACGCAGGGCTTGTTTGGAAGCAATGGCTCCATCACCGGAACTTGATGCAAGAGTGGCATTCGAACGGATACGTACCCTATTCAATGCACTGATAGCCTCCGAAGATACTCCATTATCCAATTCACATTTCGCTTCTGCGTAAATCAGCACGATGTCAGCCAGACGAAGGAAAGGCCAGTAGGCATCCGTTTTTTTCTGTGTGGCGTCTGTAACGTCTGCATATTTGTTGGTGAATGCCAGACACTCGTTCGATACGTTAAAGTAATAGTTACGTCCGTCGTCGTAGGGAGCTTCCGGTTCTGCCACATAATTTCCGTTAGCATCATAGCCTGTGGCCTTCAGCACGTACTCCGGCGTGTTCGGATAGAAAAAGCCGCTCTTCGGTTTTCCCTCTTCGTCCTGATAGCTTACTATAAAACGATGTTTCACTCCTTGTGTGACACGGTAATCCTGAGAGGTGAACAGAGTATACCAGTGATAACGGTTGCCGATATACAGACCGCTGGCCACTACACCGCGTCCATTGTCAATCCCATTATACCATTCAAAGATACTGTTTCCATAAAGTTCATCACCGTTGGCACCTTGCAAGGCAAACAGGTGTTCGGTACTTTGCCCCAGTCCGGAACGCTTCCACAGTTGGTCATAAGGAAGCAGGTCATGGCTGCCGTAGTTGTTGTCCGGAGTAGGATAGAGCAGATATCCCGCCCATTTGGCAGCCTTTTCATAGCAATCCCTCCAATCGAAACTTTCGTAACCTTTCACCTGAGTCTTTGCAAACTCCCGCCTTACAGGCATATCCAAGACTTTATCGTCACCATTGTATGAATAAGACGAACCAGTCATCACTGTCATTTTCTCACCTGCAGGAAGTGCACCGGAAGCCATGGTTGCATATACTTTAGCGAGCAGTCCGACAGCTGTTCCTGCACATACATGCCCTGTCTGATACTCTGCATCCGTATTCTTATAAAGACGGGGAATGGCTTCCTCTTCCAAAAGACGAACTATTTCAGCATAGACATCGGCTATCGGACGGCGAGGATTGTTGTATCCCGCCCCGTCCGTGACAGCCCTGTCAAACAACGGAATCTCACCATACGCCTTTACCAGCATAAAATAGGCAAAAGCCTTTTGGAAATACACCTCACCCAGACCATTCGTCTTTACCCGTTCATCGGCACCCGTGATTGCATTGATATATTTAATAGCCACATTAGCGCGATTAATCAAGTTATAGCAACCCTTCCAAATGGTATTGGTCACATCATCTCCCTGATAATTGCCGGCACCTGCATTGCTGAATGCCCAGTCAGGACCGGAAGCATAGTCACAGTCCATATCAAGCACGCGGGGGAAATTCCCCCAACGGAACATATCGTCCGCCCATTTACTGTACACGCCGGTCACCCATTGGCTGACTGCAGCATCATCGTTGCCCACCTCTTCCGGGCCCACAAAAGAATATGGTTTTTCGCTCAAGAAATCCTGGCAAGCGGAGAAAGTTGTCATGCCTGCTAAAGAAAGAGATAACAGGATATATATTTTTTTCAGTTTCATGGAGTTACATTTAATTGTTTATCATCTTAAAAATCTACTTTTATGCCTAATGAGAATGTGCGGCTGCTGGGATAGGAATACACATCAACACCACGCCGGGAGGCATCCGAACCGAAAGCATTCACTTCGGGGTCGAACCAGCTATAGCCGGTAATGGTGAAGAGATTGGTTGCGCTGGCATACACATTGACATTGCTGATACCTTTGAAATTAGGTTTCCAGACATACCCGATATTCAAGCTTTTCAGCTTCAAGTAAGAGCCGTCTTCTACATAACGGTTAGAGATAAGCATATTACGTTCGTAGCCAGAAACGGCTTTCGGCCACTTTGCCTGGGTGGCATTGGCTTCTGTCCAGCGGGTATTATAGGCTTCACGGGTAATATTACCCACATTCCCCATCTTCATATCCATCAGGTTGCCATTGAAAATGTCGTTTCCCTGACTTCCTTGCAGGAAAAAGCTCAATGTAACGCCCTTCCACTCGAAGTTGCTGGTAAGTCCATAAACAAAATCAGGATTCGTGTCTCCGATAATCACCCGGTCGGCCGAAGTAATATCGGGATTATCATCAAAGTTCCTGTATTTTATTTCACCAATCATACCGGCGCCTTTTGCGCGGATATCTGCACTGGGCGAAGCCATCACCTCTGCCAGATTATCATAGAATCCATCTTCTACATAACCATATATAGCCCCGATAGGACAACCGTTGCGCTGTATGAACACCTCATCAGCCGAACTCCATAATTTCTGCGCAAACTGGTCAGCTTTCAGTCCGCCAATCCTGTTGCGGTTGAACGAGATATTCGCATCGATATTCCATTTCAGCGGTGTATTCTGCAATACATAAAACTTACCGGTCAGTTCAAGCCCTTCATTAGTGATGTGTCCGCTATTGACCATCATGCTACCGAAGCCGGTACTTGAAGGGATTTTCACATCCTGAAGCAAATCGCGTGTTTTCTTATGATAATAATCCACCGTCAGGTTAATACGGTTATTCAAGAATCCCATATCAATTCCCACATTATATTGGGCAGTCGTCTCCCAGCGCAAGTCATCGGAAACCGGGCCTCTCCAGTCCACTTCGGCAAAGCCGCTGTTGATAGCCCCGCCAAAAGGATAGTTTGCCATATTAAGCATTGGCAGCGTACGATAACTTCCGATACCTTGGTTACCCGTTTCACCATAACTCAGGCGCAACTTCAAGTTACTGAATATCCCCAAGTCTTTGATAAACTTCTCTTCCGACATACGCCATGCAATAGCTCCGGAAAGGAAACTAGCCCACTTGTTCTTATCGGTAAACTTACTCGAACCGTCAGCACGACAGGATGCAGTAAGGATATATTTATCCATGAGAGTGTAATTGACACGTGCCAAGAATGAAGCTAAAGCTGCATCTCCCCTGTCAGACCTCAATTTGCCCGGATTAGCTCCCAAACTCATATCGAAGTCCTGAGTGATGTCGTTGGGAAATCCCGTGGCCGACATTGCTTTGCTTCCCCAACTGGATTTCTCTGCCGTAAAACCTGCCACCGCATTAACGCTATGGATACCGAACGTCTTATCGAACGTCAACAGTGATTCGGCGGTGATTCCCAACCACCAGTTGCTTGACTGTTCGGCCTTGCCATTGATATTAGTAGTGGACGAACCTTCCTGCGTTTCGCGGCCATAGTACATGCCACGGTCATTGTTAGTGTAACTGATACCCAAATTCTGTCTGAACTTCAGAAAAGGCAAAAGTTTAACCTCCATATAGCTTGAATTGAACACATTTATGCTGCGCAAATTATCTTTTGTGTTGGTTATATAAGCCAACGGATTAGATGCAAGCCAGCTCAATTCACCAGTTTCCGCCTTATTCTTCTGCGGATCATACGTCGAGGGAAACACCAATGCAGAACGGATAACACCACAATCAGAAGAATTGGTCTTCGAGAAATCCGTATCAGTATGCGTGAAACTGGTATTCATGCCCATTTCCAACCATTTGGTTATATACCTGCCTATATTGGAACGTAATGAATAACGGGTAAAACCGGAATTCTTGATGATACCGTCCTGTTTGAGGAAATTACCGGAGAATGAGTGCCACCCCTTGTCCGAACCGCCCGATACACTGATATTATATTCCTGCGAAAAGCCGTTCTGATAAATCAAATCCTGCCAGTCGGCCACCCCCACATAGGAAATGTTACCATATTCATCTACATAATCACCCGGCCGGAGGAAGTCTTCCGGTGCCGGCAGGTATTTGCCTGCAGAAGTATCGTTTCCGCCACCCGGCAAGGCCGGATATTCCCAAGCCCCGGGATACGGCAGCTTGCCATAAGGCTTATTACTATATTTATAATCATTGAGCACTTGTTCGTTTTGATAATTGGCATAAGTGAATGCGTCGAGCACATCCATACGTTTCGCTATCTTCGAGAATGTAAAGTTGGCACTGAATTCCACCTTTTCATTTCCCTTCTCACCTCGTTTGGTGGTTATGATAACAACCCCGTTCGCCCCACGGGAACCATATATGGCAGTCGCGGAAGCATCTTTCAAGACATCAATACTCTGAATGTCGTGCGGATTGATAAATGCCAATGGGTTTGATTTATTCTGACTGTTATTTGTGTCACTGGCTGGGGTATCTCCCGTATCAAACGGCACGCCGTCTACAATATAAAGAGGTTGTGAGTTGGTAGAGAAAGAGTTCGTACCGCGAATCTGAATACTGATGCCGCCCCCCGGAGCGCCGTCACTCTGATTCACCTGCACACCGGCAATCTTGCCCGCCAACCCCTTACTCAAATCAGTAGGATTGCCTTTCATCAGGTCGTCACTTTTTATCTGCGAAACGGCACCGCTCAAATCACGTTTCTTCATTGTACCATAACCCACTACGACAACCTCGTCCAGCAGTTCCGCATCATCCTTAAGAACAACAGTCACCTGGGCCTGTCCGTTCTTTAAGGATACTTCCTGCTGCTTATAGCCAATAAAGCTGACCTGTAAAACCGCCCCTTGCGAAACGGTTAATGTAAAATCACCGTTCAAATCAGTGATAGTTCCGTTTGTCGTACCTTTCTGTACTACATTTGCACCAATCACCGGTTCTCCCGAAGCATCCGTCACCCGTCCTTTTATTTTAACGGATTGCTGTTGTATCATTGCTGTCGTGTCGGCAGACGCATTAGCGGGAAGAGGAACACCACTAACCAGAGATGCCAGGCAGAGCCCTGTGATAAATACTGTTTTTCTGGATTTTAGATTCATAATATAAATATTTGATAGGTTTTTATTCTGTCGATTTAAGGACTTCCTTTTGACTGTGGCAAATGTACGAATAAAAAAGTACCGCCTATTTCTCATTTGATTTTCAAACTATCCGAATTGTATCCCGACCGGAGAATAATCGATTCGGGATAGAAAAAGATACAAAAGACACATATCTTCCCCTAAAATGATACATTCGGGATAAGGAATTTATGAACGGAATTCTTAACTTAGCAACGTGAAAAGATACAATTATGAAAAGACACTTACGAATTCCTTTGTTTCTTCTTATCTCCTTGCTGAATAGCCTGGCATCATACGCTTCAAACGAAATGAGTTTTCACCAGCTGGGAGTAAAAACAGGCATGTCCGACAATTATATTCAGGCGATAGAACGGGATAAATATGGGTTCATGTGGTTTGCTACCCGTGATGGCCTGAACCGCTATGACGGGTATCATTTCAAGACTTATACCACCCTCCGGCAAGGAGCTTACAACAATAGCGTAGAATGGGTAGCAGAAGATGCAGCAGGCAATATATGGATAAAAACTCCGGTTAACTATTGTTTTTATGACCGTGAAATGGACGAACTGGATAACAGAACGGAGCTTCTTCTGCACAAGATAGGTATCTTTGAAAGCCCCAGGCAATTATTCATAGATGACGACAAGAACCTGTGGTGTGTTGCAGACAACACATTGTATTACTACATCTTCTCCGATGAAACGCTGTACAAACAGTCACTTCCGGGCAGCGTAAACATTGCCGACATGGCATGCCGCAACAAAAGATGTTACATTCTCATGACCGATGGAAATGTAATTAACATAGACTGGATGCATAAATCCATAACCAAACTGTTTCATACGGAAATACATACCACTTATGTGCCTCACATTTATCTGGACTTTTCTTCCCGGCTTTGGGTGTACGCCCCGCACAGCGCGGATGTCAAATGTTATTCTCTGACAGAAAACAACTGGATTGACTTTGCCGCCCGAACGGAACTCAGTAGAGAACGAACCATGATTACCACAATAACCGACGACGGCAAAGGGAATATCTGGATAGGAACCGATGGCAGAGGAATATTCATATGCCCGTATGATAAAGAAAAGGGCAAGGTGACGCGTCTATTCAAGGATGTCGACAAATTATATTCCCTGCCGGACAATCACGTGACCTATATCTATAAGGACAACCGCGACGTGATATGGATAGGAACCGGCAAACAGGGCGTAGCCTATTCAGGTTTGAACAATCTGATATTCGAAAACCATTATTGTCCCCAACTGGAGGATGTCAGTTGTTTCTACGAAGACGGAGAGGGCAAACTATGGCTGGGATTTGACGGTGAAGGCATAGCCAGTTACGACAAGGATAAAAACACCTATACTTATTATAAATCAAAGAACAAAGAGATTCCTTCCGACTTGATTGTTTGCTCTTTCCATGACAACAAAGGCAGAGTGTGGTGGGGAAGTTTCGGCGGTGGAGCGTTTTATTATCAGAACGGGCAGTTCACTCCGCTCAAAGCGCCGGAAAATAATCCGGTGGAACTGCCTCAATACATACGTCGTATCACACAGGATAATGCCGGTAACTTATGGTTTGCCACTTACTCGCAAGGACTCTACTGCCTGGAACCTTCCGGAATGCTCAAAGATTATACAATGAGTAATTCGACTTTACTGACCAATTACATTGCCGACCTGGCATACGTTGATGGTCATTCCCTTTATGTGGCTACCAGTTCCGGAGTGTACCACATGAATACTTCCACCCGGGAAATGACGATATTGGAACAAACTGCCGACGGTGAAGAAGTGATACAAGATAAGTTCGCCAATTGCATCTATCAAGATTCACGCGGACTACTATGGATAGGCGGACGGAAAGGGGTCAATGTGTATAGCCCGAAGCAAAATAAGTTAATCAATTTGAATACCGCAAACGGTGTTTCCCATTCATATATACGTGCCATTATCGAAGATGCATCTCACAATATGTGGCTCACTACAGACCATGGCATCACCCACGTGGAAGTAGTGGAATCCGATGCTACCAGTATGCCCGACTTCCGTTGCCACCCTTATTATGAAGAGGATGGAATCGGTAGCCTTACTTTCAATAATTTTTCAATCTTCTGCAATCACAGGAATGAGGTAATTGCCGGAGGCGGAGGAGGATACGTAAAAATTATCCCACGCGGCAATGACTTGTTTTACTTCGACCGCCAAGTAATATTCACCGACTTATATATTGATAATGAGTGTGTCAATGCAAACAGGCCCGCACACAACGGACGTATCATTCTCACAAAGAACATCCAGTTGCTTAACAACCTCAACCTGAACTATTCAGACAACAGTTTTGCTGTGGAAGTCTCGGCTATGGACTATGGCAATCTGCACAAGCTACAATACGAATACAGACTCAATAAAAACGAAGAATGGACAAAGCTGGAGGGAAACCGGATTTATTTCAATAAACTGGCTCCCGGAACTTATCAACTTCAAGTACGGGTAATGAAGGTTCATGATTATGAAAACGATGCAAGTGCTACACTTTCCATCAATGTGTATCCGCCATTCTGGCTTTCTAATATAGCTTATAGCATCTATGCATTACTGTTGGTGAGTGCCATATCACTTATCTTTATCCACATGAAACGGAAACACCGTCGATTATTGCTTCAACAAAAACGTGATATGGAAACGGTGCAGCAGCATGAAATTGACGAAGCCAAATTACGCTTTTTCACTAATGTAAGCCATGACCTGCGCACTCCTTTGTCACTTATCATCACTCCTCTTGAGCAAATATTGGCTACTAATACGGCACAAGAGATAAAAAAGGAATTGAAGTTGATTCATCGCAATGCATTGGCACTCCTGGACGTTATCAACCAACTGCTTGATTTACGTCGGCTGGATAATGGTAAAGCCCAACTCAATCCTTCCCACGGTGATTTGGCAGATTTCATCAAAGAAGTATGTGATTCTTTCTATTCGTACGGCGACAAAAAGAATATTGCCTTCAGCCTTTCATTGAAAACCGATAATCTGGAAACAGACTTTGATAAGAATAAAATGCAGCGCATAATGCTTAATCTATTATCGAACGCATTCAAATACAACGTGAATCACGGAAGCGTGAACGTAGTGCTGGATCGTATCATAAAAGATGAAAGAGAATATGCCTGCATCCAAGTGGCGGATACCGGAATCGGGATACGTGAAGAAAACAAAGCTAAAATATTCGACCGTTTCTATCAAGAAGAGCACTCATCCACTGATTATATCGGCAGTGGCATAGGCATGCATATAGTCAAAGAATATGTTACTCTCCATAATGGCGACATTCAAATTCGCGATAATCATCCCCAAGGTACTATCTTTGAATTTATGTTCCCCATACGACATGAATGCAAGAACATAAATCCCACGGCAACGCCAACTGAAAGACCAGACATACAGGAAGAACCGGAGCAAGCAAAAACGCCAACAGGTTGTTCATTACTTATTGTGGAGGACAACGAAGATTTCCGACAATTCATTGTTGACTGCCTGAAAGACCGATTTACTGTTTATGAGGCCGAACAAGGTGAAAAAGCAATGGAGATATTGGCCCTGCATGATATCAGCCTTGTGATAAGCGATGTCCGTATGCCGATAATGAACGGACTGGAGCTATGTAATAAGATAAAGGGAGACTTCCGTTACTCACATATCCCTGTTATTTTACTAACTGCACGAACCGCCCAGGAACATATGCTGGAAGGATTGCGTGAAGGTGCCGATGACTATATAACCAAGCCTTTCAATCTGGATATTCTTCTACTCCGTATCCAAAAGCTGTTAGAATGGAGTAGCCGCAACCATCAACGATTCGGAAAAGTTGAAGTGTCTCCTGCCGAGATTACCATCAGCACTATTGATGAAAGGCTTATTGAGCGAGCCATACAAGCAGTGGAAGAGAATATGGACAATACAGATTTCTCTGTCGAAGACCTAAGCATGACTGTCGGAATGAGTCGTGGTCACTTATACAAAAAACTAATGACGATAACAGGCAAGTCCCCTCTTGAATTTATCCGTGTCTTGCGCATAAAAAGAGGAAAGCAATTATTAGAACAGAGTCAGGAAAGCATTTCTCAAATAGCTTATCAAGTGGGACTGTCACCCAAACAATTCGCTAAATATTTCAAAGAAGAGTTCGGATGCCTGCCTTCAGAATTCAACTGTAAAAAGGACTGATTCCCTATAAGAAAGCATGCTTTTGTTGCAATGAAAAATAAAAGATGGAGAAAGAAACTTGATTCCCTTTCTTGTTACAGTCAAATTCCTTACTAACTATTAGAATAAAAACCGCCTTCAGCCTTCAGTTCTTTAAAAAAGCCCCTTTTCATCGGTGATTTTTGCTGAAAGCACTCCTGAAAGCAAAAGTGTTTAACTCCAGTTCCTTTTGCCATATTTACTTTCAACAGAGGCTCTGTTGTAACAAAACGGAGCCTGCATTTCATTGTAACAGAGCCTCTGTTTTACCCAAATACAGGCTCTGTTTTGTTCAGCCCACGTGCTGGCGTGTTCGAGCCCACGCGCAAGCAGCCATAAGCCCACATTTCACCTCACTTTTGCCCACGTGGTGGATCTATAGATCCCGCTTGGTGGACATGTATATTCAGCATGGTGAGTATATATACCCATCACGCTGAATATATAGCTCTACTAGTAAGCCTGAAAAGCTGAATGCGCTGAAAGCACTCCCCCTTGCCTACAGTACCTTCCTGCAAGGGATGATATTTTCCGGTTTCAGCCGCTATCTCCTTCCAGCAAAGCGTTTACAGATAAAACAGAAACGGCTGAAAGCGGATTATAGCATGAAAGTTCAATAAGAGGGTTTTGATTAAAACATTCCATTAAATCTCCGAAAGTTTAAGGTATAATTAAAACTTTTCCGTATATTCGCAAGAGTTTAAGGTATAATTAAAACTTTCAGGCCCATGAACTTTCCTCGAATCCTCAAAAAAAGAAAAGGTTATATTGACCGAATAAAACCTTTTATGCAAAAATCAGTAGCCAAGGTGTTAACAGGGCAACGTCGTGTAGGCAAAAGTTTCCTTCTTTACCAACTTATTGAAGAAATTCTAGGAGAAGAGCCGGATGCGAATATTATCTATATCAATCTTGAAGATTTTGCATTCAGTTCCCTGCAAACAGCAGAAGATTTACACTCGTACATCATTTCTCATAGCAAAGAAAAAGTTAAGAATTATATCTTTATCGATGAAATACAAGATATTCCCGGGTTTGAGAAAGTCATCCGTTCGCTCCTGCTCAATGAAGATAATGATATATACATTACAGGTAGTAACGCCAAGATGCTTTCAGGAGAACTCGCCACCTATTTAAGTGGCAGATATATCGAATTCAAAATATATAGTCTCTCCTATTCTGAGTTTCTTGAATTCCACGGATTAACTGAAAGTGAAACGAGTTACGAATTATATAGCCGTTATGGCGGACTTCCCTATTTATTAAATCTACCTCTCGAAGATGAAACGGTCAATGAATATTTGAAGAGTGTATATTCCACGATTGTATTTCGTGATGTTGTCAGTAGATACAAGTTACGCAATACTTTGTTCCTTGAGAAACTGATTCAATTTTTATCCGAAAACATAGGCAATCTCTTTTCGGCAAAGAATATCAGTGATTATTTAAAATCACAACATACCGCCATATCAGTAAACCAAATACAAAGCTATACAGAATATTTAAACAATGCTTTCCTTATCCACCGAGTAGAGCGGTATGATTTAATTGGGAAACGCGTATTTGAGATAGGAGAGAAATATTATTTCGAAAATATGGGAATCCGGAACATTGTCATCGGATATCGCATTACAGACAAAGCCAAAATATTGGAAAATCTAGTGTATAACCACCTTTTATACAAAGGTTACGATATTAAGGTTGGCTATTACGGAGATAAGGAAATTGACTTTATCGGAGAAAAGAATGGAGAAAAACTATATATACAGGTCGCTTTAAAAATAGATAGCGACAAGACAGCAGAAAGAGAATTTGGAAACCTGCTAAAGATACAGGACAACTATCCCAAAATAGTGGTAACAGAAGATACATTCAGCGGAAACAGTTACGAGGGTATACGCCATTGTCCCATACGCCAGTTCTTAATGGAGTAAACCATACGATATACGAAAAATAAATGCAGTACACCATCGGGTTACCACGAGCAATCAAATCGCCTTTGGTGTGCTGCATTTACATTTGAATCAAGTCATCGATAATGCCATGGATTCTGCTGCAAGACGGGCGGCAATGTCTATTGTTAGTTAGTAATAGACAGCTCGGTTACCTTATACGGATGTTTTACTGCTGCATGGGCAGCTTTCTGAGCAACAGCTTTCCTCGCCTCATCCAACCCTTCCGGGGCATAAGGATTCCCGACTACATTGTGTTTGAAGATGCGTTCGAACCAGGTACAGGCAGCGGTATAACGTCCAATCTTCACATCCAGATGATAGCCGTCCCGATTCAGATGGTCGCCGATGAAAGAGGTACGCGCATTTTGTATGGCAGTGCCCGAAGGGATGACAATCTTTATCTTATTCACCTTAGCCGCTTTCTTCACTGCATCGGCAATAGCCTGATACATGGTGAGTTGATTGCAGTTGTAGTTTTTAAATCCACTATGCCTAGAAGTAGACGCATACGCCCAAGTTTGGTGCAGCATCAGCTTTGTTTTCTTTGGAAGGCGTACTTTTACATATTCTATGAGCTCGGGAAGAGAGGCTTCATACGTCTCATACATTCCCGAAAAAGGACTTGCCTGTTGCAGGCTGACGTAATCCCAGTCTTCATCTGCCAGCACCGCTTCCAAAGACATCTTGCCTTTTTCCCGCTTCTTTCCATCCGTACCGATTTTCCGGTAGGCATAGGCAGGAGCATTGTCACGGGCATTTTTCACATGACGTTCCAGGGAACAGCCGCCAATAAACATATTGCCGATTATGGTTGAAATGCCTTCGGCTTCGGCAAGTTCATGCAGATATTGCTCCACGGCATCTTGGGAGAAGCTGTTGCCGATGGCAAGTATCCTGACCGTTTTTTGCTGCGCATACACTCCTCCGGCAAGAAGGAGCAGTATGCACATACAAATCACTACAATCTTATATTGCTTCATCACATTCAAATATAACTAAACTTATCGGTTATTTCTCTTTTTCATGTAATAATCTCTCATCAGATACCACGCTTTCTTACGCATACCTTGGTCGGATATGAGCCCTTTGCGGTTCCAGCCATCCTGATTGGTGGGGTGGAAACGGAATGGGGAACGGAAGTCGAACAGAATCCAGGGAGATACGCCACGCAGGTTCGGGATATTGTCGAACATACGGATATTATCCCTATACAGACGTGCCTGGTATTCCTCACTCCAAGAACTGACTACATTCTCATCACCGGACTGACCGTACAATGCTTCGCCGCCAAATTCCGAGATAATCAACGGTTTGTCCGTCACTACTTCCCATATAGCGTCTTTCGGTTCCACAGGCCACGGATGATACCAGCCCATATATTTATTGATAGCTACGACGTCCAGTTGGGAAGTAAAAGAATCTTCCATTACAAAACGCTGTTTTTCGCTATTGAAGTGCACAAGGTCGAAAGCGGCAACATACAGGCGGGTAGTGTCCAGTTGCTTTCCCGTTTCGAGCAGGGAAGTAAGGAATTCATTCCGTTCTTTGGAAGGCTGTGTTTCATTGGCGATACCCCAATAACCTACCGCGCAGCGGTTCTGATCACGCTTAATCATTTCAGAAAGCATCCTCTGCGCTTTCTTACGGGTATCATTGTCTGTAAAGTCAATGCCTTGCCAAATGGGAATCTCCTGCCAGAGAAGGAAGCCCATCTTTTCCGCCAGGCGTACCGTGTACTCATTCTGCGGATAATGAGCCAGGCGAATCATGTTCACGCCAAGCGCTTTCGCTTCATTCAGCAACATGGCCGCATCGGCTTCCGAGAAAGCACGTCCCATACGTTGCGGGATTTCTTCGTGAAAAGAGATACAGCACATAAATGTCGGCTTCCCGTTCAGGTAAATATCAGTTCCTTTCACAGTGATATTGCGGAAGCCGATTTGCTCTTCCACACGGTCGGCACTTGAAGATACAGTCACGCCATAGAGTTTCGGTTCTTCCGGCGACCAGCGTTGCAGCCTCTTCGCATTCAATACGGTTTCCGCCCTTCCTTCTGCGTCGGTGGTGAGCTCCGCGTTGATTTTGAGTTCGGGGATGGCAACTGTTACTTTCTCACCAGCCTTTTTATCTGAAAGACGCACGCGGGCGATGATGCGATCGGGAGCATTTTTATCCAGTTGGACGAAATAATCTTCTATAAATGTCCGGGGAGTTTTCACCAGCAATACATCTCTTGTGATGCCGCCATAGTTCCACCAGTCGAATGCCATAGCGGGAATGGCGTCTTTGGTACGGCGGTTGTTCACTTCTACCGCCAGGAAGTTGTCACCGTCTTTCAACAGGTCTGTCACTTCCACTTGGAAAGGAGTAAAACCGCCTTCGTGCTCTGCTATCTCTTTTCCGTTCAGGTAGACTTTGCTACGATAGCTGACAGCACCGAAATAAAGGAACTGGCGTTTGTCTGCCAAGCGTTTGGCATCAAAGTGACGGGCATACCATACAGTGCCTTCGTAATACTTCAATTCGGGTGATTGAGAGTTCCAGTCTCCCGGAACATTAAGACGCAACCCGCCTTCAAACGCATATTCGTAGAAATCAATATTTCCTTCCGGTTGCCGGTTTTCATAGATTTTCATCCGTTGTCCCTGGTCGTACAGGTCGATGATGGCATTCCATTTACCATTCAGCGAATGGATGTTGCGACCATATACATTCGTTATCAGCTCCTGTGCCGCAACGCTTCCGGCAAAAGCGATTAGCAACAATAGACATAGACTTAATTTCTCACCTGTTTTCATTTAAGTATGTTGTTATAATTAGTGTATATAATAAGTTCAGGCACGGATTACACGGCTTTTAGAATAGAATAGGTAAAACAACAGTGTTAATCCGTGTAATCCGTGCCTATTTCGATTTATTTTTTAGGAAATTCATTACCCAGTTCCAGGCTGCGCTCCACTGTTCGGCATAGGCATAGTGAGCGGTCGTTTCAGCTACAAACAGTTCTTTTGGAGCATTAATCACGTTATAAGTGGAGTAAGTGGTGGTAGGCGGACAAACTCTGTCATTATATCCGAAGATATAAAATCCCGGCACTTTAACCTGACGGGCAAAGTTGACTACATCAAAATACTGAATGGTTTTAATCTTTTCCGGTGTCCGGTTCTTCTCATCCTTAAACAGATGCGGCCAACCGCCTGCACGACCGTGGGCATAACCCGCCATATCACACAAAGCAGGATAGAAAGAAACCAATCCCTTGACACGAGCATCCAGTCCGGCAATTACAATGGAAAGCGCACCGCCCTGGCTTCCTCCAAAGGTCGCCAGATTACCATTGAATTCGGGAAGTGTGTAAATGAATTCAATGGCTCTCACACAGCCGGTATAGACCCGCTTATAATAGTACTTGTCCCGATTATCCATATTGAACGAGTGATAATTCTTCAAAGCTCCATTATAAAGACGGTGATAGACATCCCCCTCCATATTGACCGGAATGCCGTGAATACCGATTTCCAATATGATGAAACCCTTTCCGGCACGTTCAGCTTCTCCGTTATAGGCACGGATGCCTGCGCCCGGCACTTTCAGAATCGCCGGATATTCCCCGGAAGCCTTCGGAACACAAAGGATGCCGTACATACGGGACGCATAGTCATTGTTCGCGAAGGAGACATGATATACGTTCACCTTATCTGTGCACCTTTCCGGCAGTAAAGTCATTATCGGTTCCAGTGCCCACTTTTCTGCGGCTTCTTTGGTGCTTTTCCAAAATTCCAGAAAGTCGGCGGGCAACGGAGTGGTCGGTTGCAATTTCTCAGGAGAGAAGCCGACGGTAGCCACGCCTTCATACTCACGCCCTTGGCAAGTGACAAAAGCACGGCAACGCAGGAATCCTTCTTTTTTCATAGTCCCTGCGTTAATTTCAAGCTTTTCATTCTTCAAAGGCTGTTTGCCTGTCTGATGAGGTTTCATCATGTCTTCCGAAATCTCATAACGCACTTCCAGATTATCCTGCGGGATATTGCATTTCAATACCGCCACTTTGAATTTCACTTTTTCTCCCGATTTATACAGCCAATTGGTGTGGTCGGGAGTGACCTGCACTTGAACCAGTCTTTCCTGCGGCTGTCCCCATGCAACTATCTGCATGGAGACAAATGCTATCAGGAGAAGAAGAAAACGTACACTTTTTACCATAGTTCCCTATTTTATTTCATTTGTCGTTGTTATATTAATATCCCATTTATCAGCTATTAATACTCATTGTCTCAAACTATTAATACCCATTATCTCAACTATTAATACCTATCCGCTCAGCTATTAATACCTGACAACTCAACTATTAACATCCAACAGCAGAGGTATTAATGCTTCTCTCCACCTAACATACTACTCTGCGAATCAGAAGTTAACACATCACTCGTTATTAGCGTAGAATGCAGATAGCCGCCTTTTTATGGTTTTACTTCGTATTGATAGAGTGCGAAAGAGTTCTTGTCATTTAGCTCGAAACTTACTCTACCCTGTGCGCCGACTTTTGCAGCAAACTTCTTGCCACTTCCCATCACAGGGATAAAATCCACTTTCTTGCCTTCAGGAAGCCAGGTGTCAATAGTCCCCCTAGCTTGCTCGTTGTCTTCACGGTAAACAACAAGATAACCTTGCGTGCCGGAGACGGTCGATTGGAATCCGGTCCACGAGCGTCCCGAGGGTTCTTCACCAATAGGCAGTATGACGCCTTGATGAAACCGGAGTTGCAAGGGTTGGTATTTCTTGAGCAGAGATGCCGTAATATAAGCCTCTTCGGGCAAGTTCGAAGCCTCCATCCAAGCCAACGGCTGTGCCGCCAAGGTGATAGCAAAGAGGTAATCGAAACTGTAACGGGTGGGGGCAAAAGGATCGGCAGTGTCATACTTGTCGGCATTACGCCATTTATTAAGAAACTCTATCTGCATCTTCTCCGCCGGTACATAGCGAGACAGCATCCAGAGGTTGCGCAAGGTGCGATAAGGGTAATAGTTGCCCCAATCGGTATAGCGGTTTTCCAGGAAGATGTTGCCGTACTCGTTCATATAGTGATACCCGCCGCGACGACCGGCAGTGGCATCGAGGTTGAAAATCACTTCATAGTTGGTTTGCTCCAACACGGTATCAAACAGTCGGCGCAGATTCTGTTCGGCTGTCTTGGTAGGTATCTGCAGGCCGTCTATCTTGAAACAGCAGATGCCGTACTTCTTATAAAGCCCGATAATGGCTTGCGCATCTTTTTGCCAATCGGCAAAATCATTCTGTATGCTGGGGTTGAACCATAATCCGATGCGAATACCCAATTTCTTGCCTTTCTCTACAATAGGTTTCAGACCATGAGGGAATTTCGTGGGGTTGGGCGTCCAGTAACCGGTATTCTTCCAAATATCCTTAAAACTACCTCCGGCAGTCTTCGAGTTAGGGCTTTTTCCGCTCTGCCAGCCATCGTCCAGTTGAAAGAGGGTGATGCCCATGCGTGCGGCACGGTCCAGTTCTGCCAGGCAGAAAGCCTCATCTATTTTGGCATCCTGGCTACGGTCGCCCCAGGTATTGAGCATAATCATCTCATCCTGTGCGGCGGTATGATGGCGCAGTTGTTTCTGATAGAGGCGCAAGGCAGTAAGCGCTTCTTGCTCGCCGCCGGTATAGATGCCGGTAACGCATCCATAAACGCGGGTCCAGCTATCCGGCTTTACATCATGAGACGCAATACCCAGCCCCACTATCATAAAATCGCTAAAGTCCGCCACGAAGTCAGAACCCGGATAATGTAATTGGGTACTGCTGCTAGGAGCCTCTTTCAAAAAAAAGAAGCCTTGACGCGTAGCTACATCATGAGCAAAAAGCAAATTACCACGATACGTATTGCGACGGTAAGGAAGCCAGGTACGCCCGGTCACCAGATTGTCGTTCCAATCGGTGTAGTCGAAAAACTCTATTGTGCGGGCACTCCAATGATTGCCGGATAGTTGCAACCTGTCGAGCGTGGGAGTTTTCACCCCCGTAGCCATATCGGCCGTGTGCTCTATATTTTTGCGGTCGGCGTTAGAGCGGTTATCCTCCTTATTCTGATAAAGTTCCACTTGCCCTTTCAGATAGGTGTCGCAAGCAATGGCGGGACAGTCTGCATAAATGCGATAGCGACGCTCTATATTCAGCGAACCGATAGTGCAAGCCACGGTAGCCTGCAGATAACTGGCGTGGATGCCGTTCGTCGGTATCTCGTTCACGGTGAGCGTGGCATCCGTAGGGATACCTTTCACAATCGAGAAATCGGGTTGTTTGCCCTGTACCGGAATGTTTTTTCCGTGTTGCTTGTCAGTAAGGCTGATGGTAACAGGCGCACCGTTATTCCACAGCATGGCGCGTTCCATATAGTTATTGCCCATACGTAGCGTGTCACCTTTCAGAAAAGCGTAATACTGTTGTCCTCCCCAAAGCGGCAAGGTACATATTGCCGATAGAAATATCGTGATAATATTTTTTTTGCTCATAGTTTGTCTACGGTTTGATGTAAGCTCCCGGAACTTCCAACAATTTGTTGGGTTCGTTGAAGCGTTGGTTATCGGGCACATCGCGTTTGCCCAGCCCCGCTTGCATAAGTTGCTTCAATTCGGGCAGGTGATGATGATAGATGTCGCGTGGCTCTACACGATGTTTGTGGCAAAGTCCGGCTGCCATACCTACTACTTCACCCATCATGCCGGTAGTACGCATCACACGTACCGTACCCAAGGCTACATGGGTGCAGCTCATATTGCGGCCTGCCATAAAGAGGTTGTCCACATTGCGCGAATAGAGACAGCGATAGGGAACGGCATAAGGATGAATCCAACGATGCACCGTAGCCGACTTGAATTCATTGCCGGGAAAACGTACACTGTTCACGCTGTCGGGGAAGTGAAGGTCGATGCTCCAGGTAGTGGTAAACGAAGCATCCTCGTGCGCCACATTCTTGTCTATATCGTCCTGTGACAGTACGTAGTCGCCCAGGAGACGGCGTGATTCACGTTTGCCTGAAACATACGCCACCCAGTCGAGAGAACGGTTGGCGTACTTCTTATAGTCTTTATAGTGATTCTTCAGATAGCTCCAGTTGGAATATATCACCAAAAGTCCATAGTCGCGTACACGTTCAGCTTCGCTGACTTGATTGCGGTTCATACCTGTTTCCCATTTCCACTCGCCCATGGTTACAGGCTCACAGTTTTCAGCGTCAAAGCGCACGCCATATTCAAAATGAGGGAATGAGGTTTTCTTCTTCATATCCTTACTATACCATTGTATAGAAGCCCCCATCACCAATGAGTCGGGTTGCTCGGGAGCAAGGCTCTCGCCATATTCATCGCGACCTTCACGCCCCATAGCCCAATCGGCACCGGCTAAATAACCTATGGTAGCATCACCTGTGCAGTCGCTAAAGAGAGGAGCGGTAAGTTCAGTTTGTTCGCCCGTCTCGATGTGCTGGATAGTGACTGACACAATGCGGTCTCCTTGCATCTTCACGGCTACCGCACGCTGAGAAGCATAAAGGGTAATGTTCTTTTCGGCATCTATAAAGTCTTCCTTCTTCCGGTCTTCATAGTAGTCGCCCGGTTGGGCATTGCCGGAACGCTCATGGCCAAACTCACGTATCATACGACCCAATCCCTGATTAGGCCCCATTTCGATGATACCACCGAGATGTACACGAATCTCCGACGAGTTATTGCCGCCCAATACAGGACGGTCGTTCACTAGTGCTACCTTACAACCTAATCGGGCAGCAGATGCGGCAGCACACATTCCGGCTATTCCCCCTCCTACTACCACAAAGTCGTATTGATGAGCGGGCACCGTCTGTTGTTGTCGCAGGCGGGTACGAAGTGCCGCTGTCTCTGCCGCATCCCAGGTAGCGGGCTGCGTGTTCGCATCGGTCGTAAGGTAAATGGCATCGCAACGACCGTCGAAACCGGTGAGGTCTTTCAGCGCAAGGGTGGTAGTCCCTGCTTTCAATACTGTCTTTCCGGCAAATTGCCATTGCCAGGAATTACCTGTATGTCCTAATGTAGCTTTCAGCAATTTGCCGCCTAAAGCCAGGCGGAATTTTCCGGGACCTTCGGCATCGGTCCAAGGTGAAGTCCAGTTGTAAGTACGGGCATATACGTAGTAAGTGCCCGCCTGGGGAATGTTGATTTCTGCCGTAGCATCCGCCACAGGGATGCCCATGCCATGTGCCATGAGATAGGGCGAACCCATTTGATCCATGAACTGCTGGTCGAGCACCCAGCCGCCTCGCTGGCTGAAGCTTTCTGCTTCGATGAGCAGTTCTTCGGCTACAGCCACAAGGCTACAAGCTACGGCTATGCATGTCAATAAGAATTTTTTCATCACAGTACAGCGTTTTTATGATTATTGTCTACTATCTTCACAGAGGGAACAGATTATCTCGCCATTTTGTAAATTTCATTGCCTGCCATCAAAAAAGCACCAACTCCATAAACTTCCGTCATGTCACGAGTCACTTTCTTCGGGTCGGCACCGATTTGCTGCACATAACCCAGTTTCCCATTCGGTTCCACAGCCGAGACTAATGCATTCCAGCCTTTTATCATTACAGGAAGATAAATTTCCTTATCCAATAAACCTTCGTTTATTCCATAAGCAATGGAATAGACAATGAAAGTAGTGCAACTTGTTTCCGGTGATGGATAAGAGGCAGGATCCAAAAGACTGGCATGCCAGAAACCGTCCGGATGCTGTAATCCGGCAACACGGGTAGCCAGTTTTACAAATAATTCCTCATAGAATTTGCGGTTCTTATCTTTCTTGGGCAGTTCCTTTAATATTTCAACCAGACCACCAAGCACCCAACCGTTGCCACGTCCCCAAAAGACTTTCTTGCCATTGGCTTCACGCTTATCAAAATAACGCCAGTCACGGTAGAACAAGTTTTCTTCTTTATCGAACAGGTAATCATAAGTCGCTTTATACTCACAATTCATAAATTTGATATATTTTTTCTCCCCGGTCAGCATATACAGTTTGGCATATACAGGGGGAGCCATAAAGAGAGCGTCACACCAAGTCCAACGTTCCAAGGTCTTTAAGTCTCCCTCCACCAGCTTGAAACTGCCTTCGGACGGATGATTGACAATCCATTCCGTACGGGCGAGCGTAGGGATAATCATTGCTTCGTCTTTGTACTTGCGGTATAAATCCAAAAAGGACTGTGACACAGCGATGTCATCAGCATGGTAAAACCGTTTATCCGGCTGCCAGCAATTCCGTCGGCCTATACGGGTAAGCCACTTATAATATGTATCATCATTGTCTTCTTTTTCAGCCAATTCCGCCCAATCCACCATGCCGACATAAAGAGCACCTTGCGGCCAGTTCAAGTCGTCATGTTCAGGAGCGGGGTGTGGATTGGCAATCTGCCAATCCGCCACCTTTCGCATGATAGACTTTATTTCTGCTTTTTGAAAAGGAATCTCTGTTGCCATTATAAAAACGGAACATAACAGAGACGCTCCCAATAAAAGTGTTTTTTTCATTATATATTTATTTGTTTATCATTCGGTCATTACAGTTCAACCATAGCCTTTAAAGGCAATTGACTGGAAGCAGGACCGACTAAGATCTCAAAGTCTCCTTTTTCCACTACAAAACGGTGTTGATTCATATCGTAAAAAGAGAATGCATCCTCATCCAACACAACAGAAACCCGCTTCTTCTCCCCTTTCTTCAAGAATACCTTTTCATATCCTTTCAGTTCTTTCAACGGACGGGGAACAGAAGACTGTACATCATGCACATACACTTGTGCCACCTCCGAAGCATCCATCTTACCTGTATTCTCTATATCAAAGCTAACGGTAACCTGATGCTCACCCGTTTTCTCCGCAGCCATATTACTATAAGCGAAAGTAGTATAGGACAAACCGTAGCCAAACGGATAGAAAGGTTCTTTTCCCGAACGGTCGTATCCACGATAACCGACAAAGACACCTTCAGAATAGTCTACACGCTTAATCTCCGCCTTTAAGTTCTCGTAATAACTGCCGTACACCGGATTATCTTCCCATTTCCGCTCGATAGAAATCGGTAGCTTTCCGCTTGGAGAAATCTTACCGGTCAGGATTTCAGCTATCGCCTGGCCGCCTTCCTGTCCCGGATACCAAGCCATAAGAATAGCTTTTGCGGCATCATACCAGTTGGTGAAATCCACACCGCCACCAGCGTTCAGTACAACCACAACATTGGGATGCATGGAAGCAATCTTCTTGATAAACAGTTCCTGATAGCGAAGCAAGGCAAACGGACGGTCAAAGCCTTCGCCTTCGGTATTACTATTGAAACCTGTGCAGAACACAACATTATCCACCTTTGCTAATCCTTGACGAAGTTTCGCCTCATTAAGGCTATAAGCATTAAAACGAATGATGGCCGAAGAAATATTATCAAAGAATTCAATCCGGAAACGGTATTCCTTACCACCCTCAACCGGCAGTTCAACTTCACGGCTAGAGTATGAATGATTTCCCCAATCTCCTGTAATATGCTTGTCATTCACAAACAGACGATAACCGTCATCACCACCGATATGAAGTTTCAACTGACCGTCAGTTTGTGGCATGTAGCAGGCTGTCCAACGGACAGAGAATCCATCTGTCGGAAAGCCGTCCAAAGGTGCTCCATATCCCCAGTCATAATCAACAGAGGATTCCGTGCGTATTACTTCAGGCTGGCCCGAAAGGGTCTTGTTTTTAAAGTATTCAGCTTTGAAGCCTTTCATCTGACGATTAGCATCAGTATAAAACTCATGGACAATATCTTCATAAATCACATCATCCGTCAATAGTAACAGATTCTTTTTCTTCAATTCTTTCAATCCTTGAGCCACTGAGACGGTAGAAAAAGGAGTGACAAACCCACTGCCGCCACCGGTAGGAATCAAATTTGCATTAGGCCCCATTACGGCTGTCTTTCCTTTCAGTGGGAGCAAGTTTCCTTCATTCTTCAACAGGACTACACCCTCGCGCGCCAGCTCTAAAGCTGTCTGGCGGGAGAAAGGATTATCCTCTGCGATGTTGCTGTCTTTCTGTTCCTTATCCAGCATACCATAAGCAATCAGAGTTTGCAGGATGTGTTGTACTTTCAGGTTGATGGTTTCTTCTGTCACTGTGCCGGCTTTGATAGCAGGCAACAGATTCTCCAAATTCATAAAACGTCCTTTCGGCATTTCGAGGTCAAGTCCGGCGTTAGCAGCGCCTACGGCGGAATATACAGAAGTCCAGTCCGACATCAGAATACCTTTGAAGCCCCAAAGATTGCGCAAGACATCAATATTCAGCCATTTATGTTCAGTGGCATGAACACCGTTCAAGAGATTGTAGCTGTTCATTACGGCGCCGACATTAGCTTCCTGTACTGCTTTCCGGAAAGCCGGGAAATAGATTTCCTGCAAAGTACGCTCGTCTATGTCAGAGCTGGCATGGTGGCGGCTCCATTCCTGGTTGTTGGCAGCAAAGTGTTTGATTGTAGCAATGACTCCTTCCGATTGTACTCCCAGGATATATTGTTTCGCCGTTTCACCTGTCAAGTAAGGGTCTTCACCGAAGTATTCAAAGTTACGGCCGCACAATGGAGCACGATAGATATTCACGCCCGGACCAAGCAGAATATTAACTCCTCTTGCCTTGGCATCCTGTCCCAAGCCTTGCCCTAACTTATAAAGTAATTCCCGGTTCCAAGTAGAAGCGGAAAGTATTCCGGAAGGATATAAAGTGCTCTTGGGAGCATGATTACGAATTCCCTGCGGCCCGTCAGCCAACTTGATTTCAGGTATTCCCAAACGGGGAATGGCACGCAGAGAAAAACTGGTATATCCGGAAATATACTCTATTTTCTCTTGCAAAGTCATTTTTGATACAATGTCCTTCGCACGTTGTTCGGCTTGGGGAGTGATTGTCTGTGCACAGGTTAATATGCTCCATGCAAGCATACATAAACCTATGCCTCCTATTTTCTTTTTCATGGTGATTCTGTGTTAATATAATATGTGTAAAAACCAACTTAGCTATCAGCTCTTCACACACTTTTGTTCTTTACATTTTTAGTCTATCAGTTCTATTTTAACGGTCTGTCCTTGTACCAGAATATGATATTCGCCGGCTTCAAGGAAGCGTTTACCATCCTCATTGACAAAACCGAAATCACGTTCCAGGTCGATGTCGAAACGGAAAGTCTTCGTTTCTCCGGCTTTGATAAGTTGTTTCTCAAAGTGTTTCAGTTCTTTCACCGGACGGGTGATAGAGCAATAAGGATCGGAAATAAACCAATGAACAGTCTCTGCTCCGTCGCGGGCACCGGTGTTGGTGACGGTCACTTCTGCCGACAGTTTATCGCCGCGCTTCACCTTAGTAGCAGAAGGGGTAACAGTGCCATACTTAAATTCGGTATAACTTAATCCATGCCCGAACGGATATAACGGATCGCTTGTTATATCTTTATAAAATCCCTGATGTCCGCGTCCGCTCTTGCGGCGATTATAATAAATAGGAATTTGTCCTGTGGAATAAGGGAACGTCATGGCTAGTTTACCGGAAGGGTTGATACGTCCGGATAAAATTCCTGCCATTGAACGCGCACCATTTATTCCCGGTTGCCATATCTCCAATATAGCATCACAAAGAGGTTCCATGCGATTTAACTCCAAGGGACGTCCATTAGAAAGCACCAATATAATAGGTTTACCAGCCTCCTTTAGTTCTTTCACCAATTCTTCCTGAATCTGTGGCAAAGCAATCGTAGAACGGGAAGCATTCTCACCACTCCAGGTAAGCATCTCGCCCAAACAAACAATGACTACATCAGACCAACGAGCAACGTCCAATGCGCCAGCAAAACCTGAACGGTCATTGCCCTGCGGTTTGCATCCCATTGCATAACGTAATTCGGCATCTCCTCCAAACTCGGCAGTCAACCCATCATAGAGCATTTCCACATCCGTATCTTTTCCATGTCCGCACCAGGAACCCAATAAGTCCCAACCATTTTTTGCCATTGGACCTACTACGGCAATCTTTTTTTTGTTTGTAAGTGGTAATATCTGATTGTCATTTTTCAACAACACCATTGATTCTGCTGCCAGTTGAGCGGCCACAGCCATACTTTGCGGACGGAAAAAACGATCCTTCTCATTAGTAACCGGAGTATAAGGACGTTCGAACAAACCCAGACGAAATTTTACACGCAATACCCGACGAACTGATTCGTCAACTTGTGCCATTGTTACCTTACCTTCCTCTACAAGCTCTTTCAGATGACGATCGTAGGCATGAGACATCATATCCATTTCAAGCCCCGCATTAAAAGCATACCGAGCAGCATCTTTCTTTGTAGCGGCTAATCCCTGATTCTTTAACTGTTCCACAGCCCCCCAGTCAGACACAATGAACCCGTCATGTTTCCAGCGTTTCTTTAATATCTCGGTCATGATATAAGGATTAGCTGACCCGGGTACTCCACTGATGTCATTGAAAGAACTCATCAAAGTGGCCGCACCAGCTTTCACTCCCATCTCATAGGGAAGTAGATAAGTATCCCAAAGAGTTTGAGCTGAAATTTCGGTATAAACATAATCTCGCCCAGCCTCCGAAGCACCATAACCTACATAGTGTTTCAGACAAGCAGCCATACGGTTCTCTGCTGACATATCATCTCCCTGATACCCACGCACCGAAGCAGCGGCAAACACTCCATTTGTATAAGGATCTTCACCATATCCTTCGGCTACACGTCCCCATCGAGGATCACGTGCCACGTCGATCATGGGAGAAAAAGTCCAATCAACCCCAGACATGCGGGCTTCTTGTGCAGATACCGCACATGCTTGTTCTACCAATCCCGGATTCCATGAACAGGCCTGCCCCAACGAAATAGGATATATGGTGCGAAATCCATGAATAGCATCGTAGCCAAAAATGATGGGAATGCCCAAACGAGATTCTTCCATCGCTTTTTTCTGCATACTATTACGCAACTCTGGATTTATATCAAAGTAAATCAAAGAACCAATCTCTGACGGTACTTTTTTCACTTCTTCGCCAACATTATTCACATTGTTATTTCGTCCCAATGTATATTGGTTTAGCTGCAAAACCTTTTCCTCCAATGTCATACGCGATATTAAATCATCAATACGTTTTTCAATTGGAGCTTTGGCATCCTTATACAAAGGAATACTCTTTTTATCTTTTGACGAAAGAGAATGTGTGACTCCCAATAGGCACAATCCCAAAATCAAAACTTTTTTTCTCATCAATGTTTTCGTCAGTTAATTATTATTTCTAGTTTTCAGATGTATATCAAGCAATACGTAAGCAAATAATTATTCCAGCCATTCCATACACTTATCATTTACCTAAGTACCAGTCACTTACAATCAGTTCATTGGAGATATATGCCCAACACGTTGGATCTATAGATCCAATATGCAGCATATATAGATCCAATACGTAGCATATATATGGCTAGCATCTTGGAGATATATCCCCAACGAACCGGAGAACTATGACCTGTCAATACACTCATTACCAACAATTAATGTATCTCGTAGCAATTGACTATGACTTACCGAGCGGTAACTTCAAATAATTTCAACCAGCCGGCAGATGTTACATTGTTCTTCACAGCAAGGTGAATTCCAATCTCATTCTGCTTTGCCGTGTCAACAATACCAACAGCCCACATGTATTTACCTGCCCCCACGCCTTCAACCCGGGTTGTAAACGTATATGATTTAGCCGTACCTTTCACCCAATCACAAGCTTCCGGTTCTCCATCAACAAATACATACTTCGGTTTATCATTCTTGGTGTCCAATAAAGCAAAAGCCACTTTATATTTATTCTTCCACTGGGGAATATTCGTCGGACAATATCCCCAACCAAAATTATTCCAACGGTGCGCTATTTCAATCTGTTTACCATTAGAGATAGTTGTAGGCAAAGAAATTCTGTCCGGAAATAAACGATAGCTTCCTTCTGTACAGAATTGTTTAACTAATTGGAAAGCTTCATTAAACCATGAATAAGTTTCTCCATTGCGAAAGTCTGAATTATAGCGTAAATCCATCATATTGACGCAGGCTGTTTTAGCCTCATCAAACTCACCCTGACGTACTTCTGCATAATTGGCATATCCATCTCCCTGAATCGAGTTTCCATGAGAATTTTTCACCCAGCCACCTTCCATTACTACAGGAACGAGATACTTCCACTTGGCTATAAAATTGCGTTCCCAAGTAGAATAGTAAGTTTTCATACCAAACGCATCGTGACGTAATGAATACCCTTTAGCTACTGCTTTTCCTATTAATCTTTCAGTATCTTTATCATAATTATTGCCGTCCCATTCCTTACTTGTACCTATCCAACGATGATAATTTACAAACACAGGAACTTTATCAAATACTTGAGAATATAAATCTGTCACCCAATCGAAAACAGCCTCACGAGTCGGCAGCTCCGGTTTTCCCAACTCACGCACCTGATAGTACCATACACTATGATACTCTCCCCATTTTCCAAATCCTGAACCACTTACAAACTGTACTTTGTCGGGATCATTAAAATCCTTAGCCAAAGCCCTGATAAATTTCTCATAATATTTCTGGAAAATAGGATCATCCGGATAGGGAGACCATACTTTTACTGAACCTGTTTGTGTTTCATATCCTTTCGCGCCAGCCTCTTTTACAAAATTCGGAGTAAAATTATAGTGCTTATCACGGCTATCCACCACAAAAGTAAAGGCCAATTTCATATTTCTTTGCTTAGCTCCCTCTATCAACATCTTCAGTCGCTTAGCCGAAGGGGTATCACAATCGGAATTCCATGCATATTTTCCTTCTTCAGGATTAAAATCAGCCCAGGCACCACGAAGGTATAAGGTATTTGCATAATCAGAGACCTTTACAGTGCCTTCCGATGACGGGAAATTATCATAATCCTGCCAGAATGTGGAAGATAAACCATCACCAATACCCGCATATAATACCCATCCGGAAAGAGGATTATGCAAAATGATATTTCGATTCTGCTTTACCGTGACAATGCTGTTCCCAGGAATAGAAGTATCTTCTACCAAACCATCATCACCATTATCACCTCCTTCTTCATCATTATCACTGCCGCAAGCGACTAATGATATAGCCATAGAAAAAATAAGCCCGCAACTTATTTTTCTCAAACTGCACATATTTTGAAAATTAATCTTCATACCTATAGCTCTTATTTTTTTATGCTTACTTTCGACAATTTTAACCAACCCGAATCCAATATATCCCCTTTGGCGGCAATATCCAGCCCTATGAGATCTTTATTACTCCGGTCAACCAGGCCCACAGCCCAAACATAAGTACCCGTTTCAACTTTGGACATATCCGGCTCAAATACATATTCAACGGGACTCCCTTTTATCCACTTGGATAAATCTGTATCCGTATCCACAAATGTATATCGCACCTCATTCGTTTCAGAATCAAGCAAAGCGAAAGCTACTTTATATTTTTGATTCCATTGCGGAATATTAGTAGGACAGTACCCCCATCCCAGATTGTTCCAGCAATGTTTAATAGTCGGAGTTGTTTTTTTAGAGACTTCTAACGGCAAAGAGATTTCACTGGGATAGAGCCTATACCCCCCTTCCCGAAGGAATCGGCGTACTAAATCAAAAGCATCTTTAAACCAAGACTCTGTATCGCCAAAACGGAAATCCATCATATTGACATGTGCCTCTTTGCTGTCATCAAACTCACCGCGTCTTACGTCCTCGTGTGAATCCTTGCGATATCCTCTAGGATCCTGCCAATAACTATGTGATTTGACAATCCAGCCACCTTCCATAATAATGGGGCAGATATTACGATATTTTTTTGCGAACCTACGCTCCCAACTGCCATAATAGGTTGTCATGCCAAATGCATCATGACGTAATGAATATCCTTTCTTGATTGCTCCTTCCAACATTTCTTCACTGTCAGCAGCAAAATGTTCATCATCTACCCAATCTTTTCCCGCACCAATCCACCTATGGTAGTTAATTACTACCGGAACTTTATCAAAAGCTTGAGAATATATATCTGTCACCCAATCGAAAACTGCTTTCTTTGGAGTATCATCACCTGTTGAATAAATCATTGTATGATATTCTCCCCATTTCCCAAGTCCGAATCCATCTATAAATTCAACTTTCGAAGGATCGTTGAAATCTTTAGCCAGGGCTTTCACAAATTTAGTATAGTACTTCTGAAAAACAGGATCGTCAGAATAAGGTGACCATTTACCTTTATTCATAAATCCTTTTGCACCAGCATCTTTTACAAATTGAGGAGTAAATTCCGTTCTCTTATCACGACTGTCAACTACAACACGAAATGCCAAGCGCATATTCCGCTGATAAGCTCCTTCAATATATGCTCTCAAATTAGAATCAATTTTCCAACCATATACATCTTCCTGTGGATTAAAATCTGTCCAACTAGCGCGAATATAAAGCGTATGAGCATAATCTGTCACACTAACATTGTGTCCCAGTTCAGGAATATACATATGGTCATACTGTGCCCAAAAATCTGCAGCATCCACTCCCATACTTGCATAGAGCACCCATCCTGTAAGCGGGTTATGAAGAATACGCAAAGAATCAGGCTGAATCGTAACTATGTTATTCTCCGGTAGTTCCTTATCAAATGAAACGGCTGAATTCTCGTCTCCGAAAACAGGAGATAAAAAGAACATAAACAGACAAAGAGACACAATTACTCTATAATAACTAATCTTTCTTATAACCATACTACTAATTGTTTTTTAAAGAGTGCTATATCATTGTTCTCTTTATTCATATAAAAATCACGAGATTGATATAGCACTCTTAATTTTATCCTGCTTGATTATCTCTTATCAAAGAATACTGTCAGTTCTTTAATATCTAATTCTATGTAATTAACTCCTACAGGTACACTAAAGAAGGCATAGCGGTTATGAGATTGCCCTCCGACTACAGTCTGTTTCTGATTGTAGTCACTCTCTGCAATATCAAGACAACCGTCATAAGATCCTCTGATGGCATCTGCTGTTGAGCCAAAGGTATAGCAACCTGCACTTTGCGGTCCGACTTTAAAGTTCAATCCACCCGGATGTGCATTTCCATCTTTGTCTTTAATGGAATTCTTTCTGGGTAACTCCGCTCCTTTGTATATAAACAAATAAGGATTTGCCAAACTAGGTGTCATAGAATGAGCCATAGTGAATCCTGTATCACCAGTACCATCTTTAGCCCATCCATCGTATGGTCCCCAAATAAAGACTCTTTCAATAGTGGTAGTCACCGTATTATTGTTCCATATCCACGAAACAACCATGGGTTTAGGATCTGTTTCGGGGGAGTAAATCGTAACCTTTTTAGTATTTATATTAATCACAACACGATAGACACCCGCAGTCTTAATATTCCAATGATAAGCAAGTGCAGCTGCTTCCGGGCTCATTGTCGAGATATTCATTGCTGTGCCATCTGTAAAATCGCCTGATTCTTCCGGAGCAATAGCCATATCTTTCTGTCCGTTAAACAAGATTGGGAAATAAATAGTACCTGGTTGCAGTTCTGCATGGAACGCATATTGATTTTCATCTTCTATAGTGCGAGTCATCTCTACATCTGCGCTAACACAAGTTCCGGCAATATAGATTTTATCAGCTTCTATAAAATTACTAGCCAAACCTATAGTAACGGTACGTGTTTCAAAATCTACCACTACACGATACTGCCCATCTTCAGGAATCACCCAATATCCAGCATTATCTGTCCCCTTAATTTTAGCTTCCATTGCTCCATCAGTAATCTGTTGTTCTGCAGCAACTGGTGAAATGGCATTAATCTTATTTTCATCTTTCCAAACAATCGGGAAGTGAAGATTACCTGCCTTCAAGTCACAAATGGAAACATAACGCTTCGGCTGACTTTCCATTGGCAAGATTTCAATATCTTCACCATCAACAGCTGTGCCTGACATATAAAGATGGTCTGCTACAAAAGTCTTTTCAGAATACATCTTTACTTTTATAGTAACTGTAGAAACTTCCGGTTTTACAAACTTAGGCCCTTCTACAGAACCGATAATACGGGCTTGTAACTTTACTAAATCACCAGGCTGCTGCTTCCACTTTGACACCAATAAACTCTGCAATTCTTTATGAGTATAACTTTTAGAAAAATCATCATCAATATACTCCCTTATCATTGTGTTTGTTCCAAAACTGTTATTTTCCAGATCCATTTTATAAAGATAAGAGATATAATAGTCAGAGCCTATTGGATCAGCTTCCGTCCAGTTTAACGTCAATGCAACCTCATCCGGGGTGTCTTCCTTGAGTTCTATTTCATAATCAGAAGGAGTCAGGACTAAACTTGTACGATTATCGAGCAAATCAGTAGTATCGTCATCATCATTACATGCTACCATGAAACACGAAGCAAGTGTCAGGAAGAAGAACCGTAAAAGGTTCTTCTTAAATATATATCCGTTTTTCATATCTATATTCAATATATTAATATTATAACTATTTATTGGTTCCCGACGGTCCAGTCAGGAGTTTGTACCAAATTCCAATTCTTATCAATATCGTCCTGTGGAATAGGCCACCAATAGCTTATAAATTTACGTGTCTGATATACTGTACGAGTATAATATTTATTTCTATAGTCCGCATCGGATACTTTAATATAAGCATTCATGCCATAAAAATCACCATCCAATACTTTCTCGGCTAATTTCCAGCGACGCAGATCATTAAAACGAAGTCCAGATTCACAATTCAATTCCACACGCCTTTCTTGACGAATTAACTCGCGCATTTCTACAGGATCTGATGGGGCTGTTATCTTGCCTTCTTCAGCTGAAACACTATATTCGGGAATACCCGCACGCTCACGAATCAAATTGACATATTTCAGAATCTCTTTTTGATTAGCAGTATAAGTGCCCTTCTCAATGCTATATTCATTTAACGCCTCAGCATAACTTAAATAGATCTCTGCCAAACGACATAATGCACCATGACGGTTTTTATAATCTCCACTGCCTTCTTTGGGATTTGCAGATGGGTCTACTCTCTTACGTACCAGATAGCCGCTCCATGGAGCGTCGTGAGAGGGACCACCGTCTTTACCATCCATATAAAAGTCAGTATTTCTCTTACCACCAATATGCCATTGCTCGTTATGCAGTACTGAAATATAAAAACGAGGTTCGCGGTCACAATACATTTTATATGTATTAGCGTCTACAACTACATTTTCATCTTTATTACGATCTCCTTCTGAAGACCCATACTGCCACTTTGTAGAATAAGTCTCTTTTTGCGTACTAAAGCCTGTCTCTGAATAATTAGCATCTGGATTAACTTTAGGAGAGCCATCCGAATTATAGCCTATAATAGGTCTTTGACCGTTTCTCATGAAAAAAGCATCAACCAAAGATTGGGTTATTCCGATCGCTCCCACGCCATTAATACCCAAACCACGTGGGATACAGTTTTTATCATACCATCCACCGGAATCCATTGTACGAACAAACAGTAATTCTCTGTTGGCTTCATTCCATCTCTTCATCACTGCATTCTGATAAGAAAGAAAAGGATCAATATCACCGTTATCCAAATATTCATAATGCAAATGATAGCCAGATGCTTCTGCCTCATCTATAACCAGTTTACAAGCATCCACTGCCCTTTTCCATCGTTCCGGATCATGTGCAGAATTAAAGATAGGGGTTCCATCAATGTTTTTTATATTCGCCAATGCAGGATTACCATTCACCAAGTCACTTGCAGCAAATAATAAGATACGCGCACGCATTGCCAAACATCCGACAGAAGTTACACGACCATATTTCTTATCTTCAGTTTGAGTGGCAGGTAATTGTTTTGAGGCTTCCAACATTTCTTGATCCGCCCAATCAATTACATTATAAAACGGCTCTTGTTTCAACATCAAATCATCAGCCGAAGTACTTTCACTAGCCTCGCGAATAATGGGAACCGAACCATAAGCTATAGCCATCATAGAATTATAATAAGCTATAAAGAAACGACATTCAGCTTTCATAAAGTCCACTTCTTCAGCCGGTACAGCCTCCAGCGGGTGAGCATGTTTAATAAACAAATAAGCGGAACGGATATATTTAGGATAAGTATTCCAATAAGTAATTACTCCGGGATTGTCTGCTGTCCAGTTACCTTTTTGATATTGAATGGCTTTAAATCCTTGCGCTTCCCAACCAACCGAAGGAATCAGTTCATCAGCTATGGCATCCGGACCATCATAAGTATAATATTCAGGCAGGCCGCGATAAACATATGCCAGCCAACGTTCCATATTCTTTTTATTCTCAAATACTGATTCTAAGTCCAACTGGTCATCCGGTTGCTTATCCAGATAATCAGAACAAGAAGAAAAAGCAAATGTCGTAATAATACTTAATACTATAAATTTTAATATGCTATTTTTCATATGCCCTATTATTAGAATTTAATTTCAAAACCTGCAGATAACGATTTCATAATTGGGTACGCAGCCCCTGTAGTATTCTCGACTTCCGGATCCCACAAATCAAATTTTGAGAATGTTAAAAGATTTGTTCCTCTCACGAAAAGACGAATGCCTGATATAACTGTAGTATTTCTCCACAAATTCTTTGGTAAAGAATAACCAAGTTCAATGTTTTTTAAACGTAAAAAACTCATATTCCGCAGCCACCACGTAGAGGATTGGTTATTATTACTATTTATACCATCATCCAAACGCGGATAAAATACGTTCTGACTTGGGTTGTCTACAGTCCAACGATCATTTGCATTAGTAAACATATTGCCTGTCACTCCTCTATTGGCACCCGGAATAATACTTGATCCTAATATATTCCAACTACGACCTATGCCTTGGAAGAGAGCTCCAAAATCTAAATTCTTATATTTCATATTCAGTCCAAAGCCATATACTATCTCCGGATCTTTTGTTCCTCCGATTGGAGATTTATCAAATACGTCCACTTTACCATCACCATTGACATCTCTGTATCTGATATCCCCCGGACGTAATTTACCTACAAAACTTTGAGTCGGAATTCCTTCTTTCAGTTTACCTGTACTTACGTCTTCAAAGTCGTCTGCCGTAAACAAACCTTCTGCTATATAGCCAGTTAATTGCCCTACCGGATGTCCTGTTTCAGCACGGTTAGTACCAACTACTGCACTAGGTTCATCCTTTTCTGTTATTTCATTATGAGCATAGGTAAATGTTCCCATTAAGCTGACAAATAAGTCTTTGCCAAACTGTTTATTAACATTTAAAGAAACTTCTACGCCCTGATTAGTCACTTTTCCAAAATTCTTCCAAGGTTGCTTCATAAATCCAGCCGTCATCGGAACAGACTCACGTGGCATAAATATATCTTTACGGCGTTCATCGAAATAGTCTAATTGCAAATCAATCATACCATTCAGGAAACCTAGCTCAACCCCCAAATTCATCTTATTAACAATCTCCCATGTCAAATCTTGTACTGCAAACTCACCTTCTGCCATACCAGTTAAGCCATAACTGCTATCCAATCCCCATTTATACATGTTTAATGTCTCATAGTCATCGGTAATTGTAGAAAGGTATGCAAAACGGCGTCCACCTAAATTAGCATTACCTACCTGACCATAGGATGCACGCAATTTCAATTTAGATATGACCTTACGCAACGGTTGCATAAATGCCTCTTCCGATACAATCCAACCAATGGCTCCTGAAGGGAAAAAGCCATAACGTTTGCCTTTGGCAAAATTCTCAGAACCATTATAGCCAAAATTAAATTCACCTACATATTTACCCGAATAGGTATAAGATGCACGTCCTGCCAATCCCTGATTACGGTAAGGCAACTTGCTTCCATCATCATAATTACGACGATTAAACAATAACATTGCAGCAACAGAATGTTTCTCGGCGAATGTACGGTCATAAGACAAAGTAGCTTCCATATATACGCTCTTATTTCCATAGTCACCGCTTTTTGAGTAATCCAAGAAATTAGTACCATTGGATTTTGATGCTATAATCAAATTACCTTCATCATCACGTCCTGTAGCAGGTACATAGTAATCCGGTGTCTTTCCACGAGAAACAGTACCTGAAGAAAACCTGTCAAATGAGAATGTACCTTTTATTTTCAATCCCGGAAGTAAGAATTTCAAATCTTGTTCTACAGAAAACAGTGTTTCAATCTTACTGTCGCTTCTTCTTTTATATCCACTCTGAGTAGCCCATGCCCAAACGTTTGGCTCCTCTGTTGTCGGTATCTGTCCACTGGAATACTGTGCAGGAAAAGCATGAGGAACAGCAACGAACGCTTTTTGGAAAATTTGAGATATATCTTTCGTTGTAGAATTTCTATCTTGCAAATATCCACCAATATTAAAACGTAATTGCGTAGTAGGACTTAATTTCAAATCCACATTAGAACGCACGTTATAACGTTGCAACTTAATAGTAGGATCCCAATCATAGCTTTTATCACGTTTCAAAATACCACGTTCATTATACGCAGCAGCAACAAAAGAATAACGTAATGTCTCTGTACCACCGGAAATATCTACTGTTACACGCTGATTCGAAGCATAATCATTTGCAATTGCATCCATCCAATTCACGTCCGGATACAAATCAGGATCATACCCTGCACGAGTTTTTGCAATACGATCTGTATATTTAGGTTGTTGTCCTGTATCCATCAAGATATCATCCAAAACCTGCATATAATCCGCTGCACCCAAATACTCAGGAAGTTTAACCGGCTGTGTAGCTGCAAATTCAGCCTTTACAGTCACACGAGGTTTACCAACTTGTCCGCGTTTCGTATTAATTAAAATAACACCATTAGCTCCCCGCACTCCATAAACAGCACTTGCAGCAGCATCTTTCAACACAGAAAAAGATTCTATCTCTTCAGGATCAATATTATTCAAATCGCGTTCTATACCATCAATCAAAACCAATGGGTTTTGTCCGGCATCCTGGAACGTACTAATACCACGAATCCAGAAAGAAGAGTTATCATATCCCGGTTCACCAGAACGTTGCACAGCTAATACACCGGCAACTGTACCTGCCAGATTATTACTTATTGAACGAGTAGTAGAAACCTTTAACTTAGCAGGTTCAATCGTTGTGATAGAACCAACAACAGACTCTTTCTTTTGTGCGCCATAGGCAACCACTACAACCTCATCTAATTGACCAACATCTTCTACCATTTGTACATTAACAACCTTCCGGTTATTAACAACCTCTTCTTTAGGAACAAAACCAATATAACGAAAAGAAAGTACAGATTTTCTTTCAGGAACAATAATACTATAATTACCATTCATGTCTGTCAACGCATGTACTGTAGAATCATTTTTCAAAATGATTGTTACACCAATCAAAGGCTCACCTTTTTCATCTGAAACGTTACCTGTTACCTTAATACCCTTTTGTTGTGCAGTTTGTTGTACTTTAGGAGCTTCTGGCACCGAAATAGTAATTTGTCTCCCCGACATCTTATAATTCAGTCCTGTCTCTGAGAACAACTCTTTTAATACAGCATCTATTTTCTTATTGGAAACTGAAATGGAGACTTTGTTATTCAGATTTTTCTGAACATTAGCAGAGTAAATAAAAATATACTTACTATGTTTTTCGATATAATCTAAAATATCTTTAACTGTAACATTCTCATACTGTACTGAGAATAAATCTTCTTCGGAATTCCAACTAATAGAATTAGTACCGAATGAAGAGAATGGAATCATAAAAAAGACGTTTATAATGCAAAAAAGCTTAAGTCTTTTCTTTAAGTGTAGAAAAATAGTTTTCTTTACCATAAAAATTTCTTTTTAGGTTAACAATTTTGGATTTATTGATTTAACTAGGGAATTACTATCGGGTAAATACGGCAATATTTATCCGATTTTTTTTGTCATAATAGCAGTCTGTTCTTCATAGGCAAACATATTAAAAGATTAATTAAAAAAATTATTTATTTAAATATATACTAGTATCACTTTTTTCGATCGTGAATGGCAGGGTTTGCTGAATACATTCAATCACCTCGTCTATATCATCTTTCAAATCTAATTTCCCATACACTTTTTCTTTACCAATAATTGGATCACATTGAATAGATATACCATAATAGATGCTTAGTCTCTGAATAATCTGCGACAAATCATTACCATTCAATAGCATGATCCCCTCTACCCAACTAATATACTCTGCTACATCAACTTGCTTCTGATAAGCAATTGTACCATTTGCTATATTCAATAGATCATTAGGATTCAAGCGTGCTTTCTTTTCATTCTTATCAGTAACTTCTACCGCACCTTCCACCAATACAATATTAGTTGCCCCCCCTTTATAATTCGAGATATTGAACTTCGTTCCTAACACTTGCAGTTTAAAATCATCAGACTCCACTATAAAAGGATGTTTCTTATCATGCGCAACTTCCAGAAAAACTTCTCCTTGGGCATAGATTTTACGAATGTCTCCTTTAAAACAACGAGGATAAATCACTTTTGACTGGGAGTTAACGACCAGCCGAGTCCCATCAGACAATTCTACTCTAGCCCTTCTCCCCGCAGGAACAAGTAGCTGATTATATTCTTGTTCCTCTTTGGTTTTCTCTTCATTCTCTTTTATCACTTGTGAATTGACAGCAACTTTCCCCTCTTTCGAATACTTAATGAAAGCATCTTCATCCAAATTAAGCTGTTCCTTGGAAGTAATAAGAGTCACTTCCTCAACAGATTGGCTATCCATTTCTTCAGCAATAGCCTGGAAGTCTAAATTAACACTTCCATTCTGATTCAAAAAATAAATAGTTGAAATGCAAATCAAAAAGGAAGCAGCAATAGAAGCTGAAGCAACTAAGAAATATTTCTTTCTGCGCTTCATAGCATCTTTTCGCATCTTTCGTTGAGTCTTCTCTATGATAGAAGATGGATCAATCTTTTCCTGCGCACAATTTTGCCAAAAGAATTTCAATTTCTCTACATCAGGCATAGAAGTAAAATCATCCTCAATATTTTCTTGAGAATTCAATTTACTAAATAAATCTGCGAGACGATGGTATTCTTTCAAGCTCATAATCCTTTTTTAATGTTGTTCTATAGATAAAGACGCAACTAAAAAAAAAATCTCCCAGTCAAAAATGTTTTTTTTTCATTTTTCTTAGAAAACAAATAAAAGTAGGATTAGCTATGTGAAAAAATAAGGCATTAATAAGCAGGAGAGTAAAAATTTAGCTCTTGCGAGATTTCAGATTCAATCTTTTAGCAATTTCATCTAACGCAAAAGCAATATGGTTATTGATAGTCTTCACTGATATGTTCAACATATCTGCGATATCTTTATAAGGAAGTCCGTCTATTTTTGCTAAGAAAAAGACATGTTTACACTTGGGAGGAAGTTGTTGAATGGCGTCATTAATTTTAGCCATTTCTTCCTTACTAATCATCTCCTCGGCTGGAGATTGAACCGGCTCAAAAATAAAATCTTCGATATCATCAAATGACAATTCATACTTTCCAGTTTCCTTCCGCAAAAAAGAAATCGCTTTTCGATAGGTGATTGTCTGGATCCAAGCATTCATATTGCCAATTTCAGCCAGACTTTTTCTATTTTTCCAAACTTCAAAAAAAACATCACTCACAATCTCTTCAGCTGACTCCTTCTGGCCAAGTAGCGCAAATGTATAGTGATATAAACGCGAAGAATAATGCTCCATAAAACGATTGAAAGCAATTTCATCGCCGTCTACTATTCTACATATTTCATTATTCTCAAGTTTCACAGAAGTATTTATAGATTATTTCCAATTAACAAAATTGAGCCAAATATAGCAGTATCGTATCAATTACGAAAATAAAACACCATAAAAAGGCATTAAAAGTTATCAATTATAGAAAAATGGCTATAATAAAAACATTACCATTTAGCTATAAAAGTCTCTTACTTAGATAACGTACAGGATACCATACGGAAAGAAAACCAACAGCTAAAACTGTGATAAAGATTAATACGACATCCCAAGCGTGAACGCTGACAGGATAGGCGTCTACAACAAAAGTACCACCACCGCCTCCCAATGAAATTATACCGAATTTCTGTTGGATAAAACATAGGATTAAGCCTAAGACAATACCAGAAATAGCGCCAAAAAGAGAAATGAGACGTCCTTCAAAGAGGAATATTCGGGAGATGAGTTTATCACTAGCTCCAAGACTCCGCAAAGTTACTACATCATCCTTCTTATCCAAGATCAACATAGAAAGAGAGCCTATCACATTAAAACAAGCTATCATTAAAATAAAAGTGAGGAACAAATAAGAGATTAGTTTCTCTATCTCCATAATACGGAAAACATCTGCCTGTTGCTGATAACGATTCTGAACAACAAAATCATCACCTAGTATGTTTTCTATTTTAGATTGTACCGATGAAGTATTTACATTAGGTTTCAATTTCAATTCCATCGCAGAGACTTCTGTTGTATAATCCAGAAGCTGGCGAAGAAAATCGAGAGAAGTCAGAATATATTTCCCGTCATATTCTTGCTGATTCACAACAAATACGACACCCGGAGAATACAGGTAATCACGATTAAAAGAAGCTCCGGGATTTGCCATGTTCACTTTGGCATTCCGCTTGGGTAGATAAACCTGAAGAGGATCAACAAATTCCAAACCTGTACCCAAAGTCGCAACCAGTTCCACTCCCATGACCCCGTAGTTCACAATAGAGTCATGAAGAACAAATTCACCTGCGCCATAGAGTATACTGTCTATAGCAGTCAGTTCTTCAAAGTTATCCTCCACACCTTTCAATACAACCATAGCTTGCCGATCCTTGTATTGCACCATTGCATTTTCTTCAAGTGTTTCTGTAAACACCTCCACTTCAGGAAGTGCACAAACAGCGCGAATCCGTTTATCCTGCGCATCAAAGACTTTTCCTTCACGAACTGTTATTTTCAATTGCGGGTCAAAAGCCGTAAAAAAGCTAGCGACCATATCCTGAAAACCATTAAAAACGGAAAGAGTGCAAACCAAAGCAAGTGTAGCAAGGGCTACCCCACATACGGAAATACCGGATATGATATTAATAGCGTTATGCTTTTTTTTTGAGAAAAGATAACGCCTGGCTATATAAAAAGGAAAGTTCACCTCTGCAATGAATTATTTCACTTCAGCAATGAATCTATTTTCTCAATATAATCCAATGAATCATCCACAAAGAATTTCAGCTCGGGAATGATGCGCAACTGGTGACGCACACGAGTTCCAAGTTCATAGCGAATGGATTTCATATTGTTATTGATATTCTTCACCATCTCTTCCGCTTTCTCCGAAGGAAAAACACTGAGATAAACACGGGCAATACTCATATCAGGACTGATACGAACTGCACTAACAGAGACCAATGTGCCCGGCATGGACTTTGTTTGAAGCAGGAATATCTCACTTAGCTCTTTCTGCAACAGGCGAGATATCTTATTCTGTCTGGTTGTTTCCATAAATCTACTCTTTTATCTTACTTTTTTCTTATAATCGTTAATCCGTCACGTAAAGGCAATATCACTTTTTCCACTCGCACATCTTCCGCCACCAAATCATTGAAGGCTTTAATACCAATCGTCTGTGCATCCGTGTTGCGAGGCTGTTCGAGAACATGCCCGTCCCACAAAGTATTATCAGCAATGATATATCCGCCTGCAGATAAATGCGCCAACGTCATCTCGTAATATTCAATATACTTACGCTTATCACCATCAATAAAAGCCATATCAAAGGTAACACCTAAACACGGAACAAGTTCTAAAGCATCACCTATATAAAAACGAATTTTATCGGCAAATGGTGATTTTTCCAACCATGGACGGGTAAAATCCTCTTGTTCATCATTGATCTCAAACGTATGCAACATTCCACCTTCGGCCAGACCTTCTGCCAGACAAAGGGCAGAATAGCCACTATACGTTCCTATTTCCAATATCTGACGGGGCCGAATCATTTCTACAAACATTTTCAGCATCCGTCCCTGCAAATGCCCGGAAGCCATACGAGGACGGAGCAGTTTTACATGTGTGTCCCGGTAGAGCGACTTTAAATAATCGCTCTCGGGATCAATATGCTGCAAAATATATTCGTCTATTGATTCGGTTTCCTGCATAAAACAAATCTTTACGAATTACAGATAGCGGTTATTGTTAGGTAATACAGTCTCCTCTGCATGCTTCAAAGCATCTTCCACTACATTAATTTCGAGGAATGATGTTTTCGTTCCCGCCTTACCACTACTCAAATAACCAACCATATCAGAAGGCTGTAAACGACCTTCTTTCAACAAACGGCGCAATGCTGCAAAGTAATACTCCTGTCCGTTAGCTAATTCCGGCATATAGATAGCTTCCACACCATAAGACAAAGCCAAATGACGCATCGTCTTTTCTTTATAACAGATAGCCAACACCGGATACTTTCCACGGAAAGCTGCCAGATTGCGGGCAGTACGTCCGCTATAGCTATCAGTAATAATGGCACGTATTTTTAGTTTAGAGGTAGCCTTCACTGCCTGTTTAGCAAGGAATGCCGTAACATCATTACTATTCTCATCCAATGGAATACGGATATCATTTTCCTCCAATTTATCTTTTTCAGCCTGGGCAGCAATCTTAGTCATTGTTCTCACTGCCTCTACCGGATACTTACCATAAGCAGTTTCCCCACTCAACATCAATGCATCTGTACGATAGTAGATTGCATTAGCAATATCAGTCACTTCCGCACGAGTCGGACGAGGGTTATTTATCATCGTATGGAGCATCTGAGTAGCCACGATTACCGGCTTCTTTGCCAAAATACATTTGCGAATCAGTACACGCTGGATTCCCGGGATACGTTCCTGTGGAACTTCAATACCCAAGTCACCACGGGCCACCATTACACCATCTGCCACTTCCAGAATTTCATCAATATTATCTACCCCTTCCTGATTCTCAATCTTAGCAATAATCTTAATATCACTATTATGAGCATCCAGAATTTCACGTATATCAAGCACATCCTGACGATTGCGTACAAAAGAATGAGCGATAAAATCAATATCCTTTTCAATAGCATAAAGAATATTGTTACGGTCTTTTTCCGTTAATGACGGAAGATTAATGCGAACACCCGGAACATTTACGCTCTTACGGCTTCCCAAAGTAGCATCGTTCTTGACTTCACACAACAAATAATCGTTAGTCTTATCAATAACTTCCAGTTCCAGATCACCATCATCAATCAGGATCATACCACCGATATTCAGATCGGACACAAAGTTCGGGTATGAAACAGCAATACATTCACGAGTTGTTTCCAAATCCGGATTACCTACAATCTTTACTTTCTCTCCTATTTTATATGGAATCGGCTCTGCATTAGCCGTCGTACGAACTTCCGGACCTTTTGTATCCATCAAAATCGCAATACGGTTGGACACAGCACGTACATTTGCAATCAAAGCTTCAAAACCTTCACGGCTAGCATGCGCTGTATTCATACGCACTACATTCATCCCAGCTTCAAACAACTGTTTTATAAAATCCACATCACAACGTCTATCCGAGATGGAAGCCACAATCTTAGTCTGTTTCAATAACATAGTCTTTCTACCTATTATATATTATTAGCTTATTTATTATCTATCCAATAAAGCCTCCAAAGCCAAACGGTACGAATTTAGCCCAAAGCCACAAATCACTCCTTTACAAGCACAAGCAATCATCGATACGTGCCGGAAAGACTCGCGACTATGCACATTGGAAATATGCACCTCAATCACCGGAGATGTCACAGAACGAATAGCATCCTGCAAAGCTATGGAAGTATGTGTATACGCACCTGCATTCAAGATTATACCATCCACATCAAATCCCACCTGCTGTATGCAGTCTATCATTTCTCCCTCGATGTTCGATTGAAAATAGTCGATCTCCACGTCAACGTATCTTTTGCGAAGATCAGCCAAGTAATCTTCAAATGTAACGCTTCCGTAAATGGAAGGTTCACGCTTACCCAACAGATTAATATTCGGGCCATTAATAATTTGTATCTTCATCGCGCAATCCTGTTTTTTTATACCTTTGTATCTGAAAGAATGTGCAAAGGTAGAAAAAAGAAATGGAAATCAACGAAAAAAAGCATAAGAAGGAACAACAAGAGCTGATAATCAGGAAGTATCAGCAGTATCTCAAACTGGAAAAGTCCTTATCTCTTAATACGCTGGATGCCTATCTGACGGATCTGGACAAACTGATGAGCTTTCTGACATTGGAAGGGATTAACGTATTGGACGTATGCCTGTCCGATCTTCAACGTTTTGCGGCCGGATTACATGACATCGGTATTCATCCCCGTTCACAAGCCCGCATCTTATCAGGAATCAAATCATTTTTCCGTTTTCTCATCCTCGAAAACTATCTGGAAGCAGACCCCAGTGAACTATTAGAAGGCCCTAAAATAGGTTTCAAACTTCCTGAAGTACTGACTGTGGAGGAAATTGACCGGATTATCTCCGCCGTCGACCGCAGCAAAGCTGAAGGACAGCGAAACAGAGCTATTTTAGAGACATTATACAGTTGCGGACTTCGCGTATCGGAGCTTGTCACCCTCAAGCTGTCCGACCTCTATTTTGATGAAGGTTTTATCAAAGTAGAAGGAAAAGGAAGCAAACAGCGCCTCGTCCCCATCTCTCCACGAGCCATTAACGAAATAAAACTTTACATACCAGACCGTAACCAAATTGAAGTAAAAAAAGGGCATGAGGATTTCGTTTTCGTCAGCCAACGGAGAGGCAAAGGCCTTTCCCGGATTATGATCTTTCACATGATAAAAGAATTAGCGGAAAAAGCAGGCATTACCAAAAACATCAGTCCGCACACTTTCCGGCATTCCTTCGCCACTCATTTACTGGAAGGTGGAGCCAATTTGCGAGCCATTCAATGCATGCTCGGACATGAATCTATTGCGACAACGGAAATCTATACACACATTGACCGCAACATGCTTCGTAGTGAGATTATTGAGCATCACCCGCGAAATATCAAGTACCGGAAAGAAAAAGAGGAGTTATTTCATTAAATTATGATAAAATCAGCCCCTTATCTATATATTTATATTAAGAATTAATATCTTTGCGTTACTTTTTCTGTGCGAGCAGAAGGAGGTTGACAAATAGACGATATTTCAATTACAAACATTTAATTTATACCTAAAATGACTAAGAAGTTGTACTTGCCTTTACTCATGGCAATGGTTGTTGCATTATTCTCTTCTTGCAGCAAAAAAATGGGTGAATTATCAGCTGATTACTTCACTGTTACTCCGCAAGTGCTGGAGGCAGTAGGTGGTAAAGTTCCTGCGACCATCAATGGTAAATTTCCTGAAAAGTATTTCAACAAAAAAGCGGTTGTAGAAGTTACTCCGGTTTTGAAATGGAATGGCGGCGAAGCTAAAGGCCAACCAGCTACTTTCCAAGGTGAAAAAGTGGAAGGTAACGACCAGACTATCTCTTACAAGATGGGCGGTAGCTACACGATGAAAACTTCTTTCGACTATGTTCCGGAAATGGCTAAGTCTGAATTGTACCTGGAATTCAAAGCTACTATCGGTAAGAAAGTAGTTACTATTCCTGCTGTGAAAATTGCTGATGGTGTAATCTCTACTTCTGAATTAGTAAACAACACATTAGGTAACGCTAACCCTGCATTGGGCGAAGACGCTTTCCAACGTATCATCAAAGAAAAACACGATGCTAACATCATGTTCTTGATCCAACAAGCTAACATTCGTTCCAGCGAGTTGAAGACTGCTAAAGAATTCAACAAAGAAGTAGCTAACGTAAACGAAGCTGCTAACAAGAAGATCAGCAACATCGAAGTTTCTGCATACGCTTCTCCTGATGGTGGTGTAAGCTTGAATACTACTCTTGCTGAAAACCGCGAAGACAACACAACCAAACTGTTGAGCAAAGACCTGAAGAAAGCAAAAATCGACGCTCCGATCGATGCTAAATATACTGCACAAGACTGGGAAGGTTTCCAAGAACTGGTTTCTAAATCTAACATCCAAGACAAAGAGTTGATCCTCCGCGTTATTGCAATGTACCAAGATCCTGCTCAAAGAGAAAGCGAAATCAAAAACATCTCCGCTGTATACAAAGAATTGGCTAACACTATTCTTCCTCAGTTGCGTCGTTCTCGTTTGACTTTGAACTATGAAATCATCGGTAAGTCTGACGAAGAAATCACTAAACTGGCTTCTTCTAATCCTTCTGAACTGAATGTAGAAGAATTGCTGTATGCTGCTACACTAACTAGCGATCCTGCTAAACAAGAAGCTATCTATACTCAAGCTACCAAACAATTCCCGAACGATTACCGTGGTTACAACAACTTGGGTAAATTAGCTTACCAGGCTGGTAACATTGACAAAGCTGAATCTTACTTCAAGAAAGCTGCCAGTGTTAATGCTACTCCTGAAGTTAACATGAACTTAGGTTTGATCTCTTTGATGAAGGGTGACAAAGCTGCTGCAGAAGCATACTTCGGTAAAGCTGCCGGCACAAAAGAACTTGGCGAATCTATGGGTAACCTGTACATCGCTCAAGGGCAATATGAAAGAGCAGTAAACTCATTCGGTGACTCTAAGACTAACAGTGCTGCTTTGGCTCAAATCCTTGCTAAGGACTACAACAAAGCTAAAAATACATTGGCTAACGTAGAAAGACCTGATGCTTACACTGACTACCTGATGGCAGTTTTAGGTGCTAGAACTAATAATTCTTCTATGGTAACAAGCAGCTTGAAGAGCGCAGTTGCTAAAGATTCTTCATTAGCTAAGAAGGCAGCTACTGACCTGGAATTTGCTAAATTCTTCACAAATGCAGATTTCATGAACATCATTAAATAAGAGAATTACCACTCTATTTTAAATATTAAGAATTGCCTGTCATTATAAATGACGGGCAATTCTTTTTTTTTATCTGTAAAAACCGTACTTTCGCAGAAAAGAAATCAAAGCAATGAAAAAGAGTAGCATTTTAATCCTCATAATCATTTGTCTATGCAGTTGTGGTAAATCTTCAAAGAAGGTTAGCATAACCGGGGAAATCAAAGGCCTGGGCACAGATACGCTTTATCTGTATGGAATGGACGAATCATTCGACCGGATAGATACCATTTTCGCGAAGAACGATAAATTCTCTTATACAGCTTCAATAGACACCATTACTTCTGCCTTTTTACTTATTGACAATCAGACAGAATATCCAATCTTCCTTGACAAAGGAAATCAGATCAAAATAAAAGGAGATATCAATCACCCGGAATATCTGGATATCAATGGTAATATATATAATGAAGAGTTTACAAACTTTCAGAAAGAGCTAAATAGCCTGCCTACCCCATCCGAGAAAGATTTAGAGCAAAAAGCAGAAGAATTCATCATGAAGCATCATTCTTCTTTTGTCAGCCTCTACTTGTTGGATAAATACTTTGTTCAGAAAGATTCGCCCGATTTCAACAAAATAAAGAAGCTAATTGAAGTCATGACAGGAATATTGCAAGACAAGCTGTATATTGAACAGCTCAACGAAGCCATCTCACTGTCAGAGAAAACAGAAACAGGCAAATATGCTCCCTTCTTCAGTCTATCTAACATAAAAGGAGAGAAAATTACCCGGTCATCAGAAGATTTCAAGAAAAAGAACTTGTTAATCAACTTTTGGGCTTCATGGGGAGATAGCATTTCCAATCACCAAAGCAATACCGAGTTAAAAGAGATCTATCAGAAATATAAGAAGAACAAACATATAGCCATGCTCGGTATCTCCCTTGATATGGATAAACAAGAATGGCAGGATGCTATAAAACGTGATACGCTCAATTGGGAGCAAGTCTGTGATTTTGGCGGACTAAATTCCGAAGTAGCCAAACAATACGCCATCAAGCAAGTTCCCAGCAACATTCTTCTGTCGGCAGACGGTAAGATTCTCGCGAAAAACCTCAAAGGAGAACAATTGAAGAAGAAAATTGAGGAAGTAGTCACTGCTGCTGAAGAAAAGGAAAAACAAGACAATAAGAAGAAAAAATAATCAATAATCAAACGTGTTAATTAAAGTATTCGGAGCGGCTGTTCAAGGGATTGATGCAACACTCATCACAATCGAAGTTAACAGCTCGCGCGGCTGTATGTTCTATCTCGTCGGCCTTCCGGATTCTGCGGTCAAAGAAAGCCATCAACGTATTATCTCCGCACTGCTGGTGAATGGTTATAAAATGCCCACTAGCAATATAGTAGTCAATATGGCACCAGCCGACATCCGTAAAGAGGGTTCAGCTTATGACTTGCCTCTTGCCATCGGGTTGTTAGGAGCTAATGAAACAATCTCTTCCGAGAAGTTTTCCCGCTATTTGTTAATGGGCGAACTAAGCCTGGACGGAAGTATACAACCTATCAAAGGTGCGCTTCCCATTGCTATTAAAGCGCGCGAAGATGGTTTCGAAGGACTAATCATCCCCCAACAAAACGCACGGGAAGCTGCCGTTGTCAATCAATTAAAAGTATACGGAGTCAGTAATATCAAGGAGGTCATCGAATTCTTCAATAATGAACGCGAATTAGAGCCGACTGTTGTTAATACACGGGAAGAATTCTATCAACAACAGACGAACTGTGACTTGGATTTTGCAGACGTTAAAGGGCAAGAGAATGTAAAAAGGGCACTAGAAGTTGCAGCAGCCGGAGGGCATAATTTAATAATGGTAGGTGCTCCGGGTAGCGGTAAATCGATGATGGCCAAACGCCTTCCTTCCATTCTTCCTCCTCTTTCTCTGGGTGAAAGTCTGGAAACCACCAAGATACATTCAGTTGCCGGACAACTGAAACGCGGTTCATCATTGATTTCCCAACGCCCATTCCGCGACCCTCACCACACAATTTCCCAGGTGGCGATGGTTGGCGGAGGTAGTTTTCCACAACCCGGAGAAATCAGTCTGGCACATAATGGGGTACTTTTCTTAGATGAATTGCCGGAATTCAACCGAGGAGTGCTGGAAGTGTTGCGTCAACCATTGGAAGACCGCCAGATCACTATTTCCCGCATCAAAAGTACTATCAGCTATCCGGCCAATCTGATGCTGATTGCATCCATGAACCCATGCCCCTGTGGATATTACAACCATCCGACAAAAGCATGCGTATGCAGCCCCGGACAGGTTCAAAAGTACTTGAATAAGATATCCGGTCCATTATTAGATCGCATCGACATTCAGATAGAGATTGTACCTGTACCCTTTGATAAGATTTCCGATCAAAGACAGGGAGAATCGAGCAATATCATCAGACAGCGAGTGATAAAAGCCCGTCAAATGCAGGAAAGACGCTACACCGAATATACCGGAATTTATTGCAATGCACAAATGAACAGCAAACTGCTTGCAATGTACGCTCAACCGGATGCCAAAGGACTTGCATTGCTAAAAAATGCAATGGAACGACTCAATTTATCTGCCCGAGCCTACGACCGGATTTTAAAAGTTGCCCGTACAATCGCCGATTTGGAAGGAGCAGAACAAATACTCCCCAATCATTTGGCAGAGGCTATCAGTTATCGGAATCTCGACAGAGAGAACTGGGCTGGATAATAACAATGAATATAAACATAAGAGAATTATTTCATCGATAACACTATCTTTTTTCATATATTTGTTTTACATTTGTGACAAACAAATATGCAATCATATGAAAACATCAATAACAAGTCTTTTAATGATATTTTGTTTGAGCATATTGGCTTATGCGCAAACTCCCCAGGACAGAGCCACAGAACTAAAAAAACAAGCGCAAAGCAGTCTCAATCAAAAAGATTACATCAAAGCGCGTTACTTATTCAAAAAAGCATACGAAGCATTTGCAACCCGCGGAAACTATCCACAGGCGATAGAATGTGGTGTTCAGGCCAATGCTTTATACGTCAGAGAGAACTTTTACAAAGAAGGATTCGAACTTTGTCGTGACATGGACCAACTTATATGGACCGGAGAGCAAAATCAGAAGAAAGTCTTTTATGACCTCCGCTTCCTCGTAAACAAGGAGCGGTTGCAGATGTACACGGCACTTAAAAATCCAGCCCAAGCAAAAACACAGCTGAATAAATTGGAAGAAACCGCTAACCTTGCCAAGAATGACTCACTGACAGAGGTTTTACTGTATACAAAAGCCAACTATTACTATACATTTAACCAAAACACGCAAGGTGATGCCTGTTTCCGCAAACTGATTAATCAATATAAGGAAAAGAAAGACTATGCCAAAGTGAATGATTGCTACAAGAACCTTATCGGAATTGCCCGTAAAGCCAATAATGCCCCTTTAATGGAACGCACCTATGAAAGTTACATCGTTTGGACAGACTCCGTGAAAGCTCTGACAGCTCAAGACGAACTGAATGTACTGAAAAGGAAATATGACGAAAGCCAACTGACTATACAAGAAAAAGACGACACACTATCAGCCAAACAATACATCATTATAGGTCTGTGTGTTCTTGTAGTCATCCTCGTTGCCGGACTGGCAATACTGGCCGCCATATTACTGAAATTTATAGCCGGCAACCGCAAATTAAAGAAAAGTGTGAAGATTGCCAATGAACATAATGAATTAAAAACCAAATTCATTCAGAACATATCCTCACAGATGGAACCGACTTTGAATACGTTGGCTACCTCTGCGAATGAACTTTTACAGAAAGCCCCTCAAGAAGCGAGCCAAATGCAGAGCCAAGTCGCTGCTCTGAAGAAATTCAGCGATGATATCCAGGAACTGTCTTCATTAGAGAATTCATTAACCGAACTCTATGAATTGGGTGAAATCAACGTAGGTACTTTCTGCGAAAATGTAATGGATAAGGTTAAGGAGCATATAAAAATAGATGTTACTCCTTCAGTCAACGCTCCCAAACTTCAGGTAAAGACAAACAAGGAGCAACTGGAACGTATCCTTCTCTATTTACTGAAAAATGCAGCCTACTACACCGAACAAGGACGTATCAGCCTTGAGTTCAAGAAACGTGGTGCACATACTCATCAATTTATCGTGACGGATACGGGAATCGGTATTCCGGCAGAGCAACAGGAAAATATTTTCAAGCCTTTCACGGAAGTGAAAGACCTCACTACAGGAGATGGGCTAGGATTACCAATCTGCTCACTTATCGCCGCAAAAATGAATGGTAGCCTGACGCTAGATACCAGTTATACCAAAGGAACCCGTTTCATACTGGAACTTCACGTCTAAATTTTGCATAAAACGAATAACTTGTATCATTAGATTACTTTCTAATTTGTTTATTATAGTTACCTTTAGCAAAGAGTATTCCAAACGCAAACTTGAAAACATACAAAAATATGAACAATTTCCCATATAAACGGATATCACGTTTTAAATAAACCTTTGAGTAGTTTATTAAGAACAGTATTTGAGTTTATTAAAAACTTTGCAATCGGATTTCCGAGTTCTCAACTCTATCTATTACAACAAAAAGGCTGCAAATTTCATGAAATTTGTAGCCTTTTTGCCTATAGCCGATACACCATTTCTGATACTAATCAGGAAATAAAAAGCATTTGTCAAGAACCTATTGTTTTTTTGCTGAAAAAATAAAGAGAAAACTAACTTATATATAATAAGATAGCCTTCTCTCTATTTATAAACTGACTTTCCGCTTTATTCTACAGAATATCATCTCACGATATTTTGTATCAATAAATATCAGACAATAAGATCTTACTCTTGCGGCATATTTCCCATTTTTACCACTGAATAGCTTGGTCTGTATCAGGAATCAAGCTATTAACTTTTCGTTCCATCAACATACTACCTTCAGCACGACAAGGTACAACGATATCTTTATCTTCATACGTTGTCACATCATCATACGTATATGACATATAAATCGTCGTGAAATGATGTTCCAAATAAGGAGTTACTTCATCTAAAGACATGCTAGTCGTATAAGTAGGCGCATCTCCTATAAGTCGGAAGTTCATGGCATTAGTCGGATCGGCAGGTTCAGCTGTCAGTGTCCCATTTTCGTTAAAAGTCAACACAATCTTATATTTATCTCTATCCTTCAATTCTTCACTAATGACTCCGGCATAGAAGAAGCATTGATTCTCACTCACTACATGCAAGGTACGTGTACTTGAAACCATAGCACTCGTATTATCCATCATATATACAAACATATTGGTGGCCCCATAAGCTCCTGAATAATCATTAAACGGCATCACACGGAGAAGTGCTTTACGATAATTCTTGCGTGGATTCGGATCATACGAGTCACTATCCAAAATCGTCAATGGAAGTACCCATTTATCAACAAGATCCAGTCCGCTAAATTTGAATTTAATATCAAACAAACCTTGACATTCCCCAGCCGGAATATGACAAGTAGGAGAGGCAAACTCATAGTGTTTCTTATCCAGCAATTGAAAATACAAGTCTTCACGTTGTTTCCAGCGAGCTTCATTCAAACCAATCAATGTATCCGGATCCACATCAATAGCAACATCCAGATCTCTTTCATTCATAGTAGAGCCACCTACAATCACCGGTAGCCGATAAGTCACTTCACCGTTCGCTTGATAACGCAAATATACATCAGTCACTCCCTTACTATTGACAGGGGCTTTCAATCCGACATTTTGCACATACACTTCTTCCACCCATTCATTGTTACATGCACCAGTCAGAACAAGCGTTAATAACAATATAAAATATACGATATAATTTTTCATATTTTTCCATTTAATAAGGTTAATCATAATATGTCCATCCCGGGTTCTGAGTCAGACGCAAGTTTCTTCTCAACTGATCATGGGAAATCGGCCAGAAATACATTTTACGGCTAAAAGTAGTCGGCAAGTTCGAATTGATCACTTGAGTATGAAATAAGTCTCTTTCTGTTTTACTCATATATGCATTGCAACCATACATCTGCTGCGACTCCTCATATTCGGCATCCTTCCAACGGCGCAGATCAAAGTAACGACTGTTTTCTGCAAATAACTCTATCTGGCGCTCATGCTTCAAATGCTTGCGGAACTCATCAGCATTCTCATAAACATCTGATCCAAAATCGGGAACTCCTCCACGAATACGAACTCTGGAAATAGCATAACTCATTTCATTCTTATCACGTGAAATATCATAAGACTGAGTTCCATCCCATGAAGGAATCTGATAAGTACTCGCACCTAATTCATTTAATGCCTCTGCATACCATAACAACACGTCAGCATAACGAATACCAATCACAGGCTTTGAGATAACCCCTCCCTCTGTCTTAAAGTTGTCACGAGAACTAACAAATTTCCTGATCCCAATACCAGTAGCCAACCAACGATCACCTGAATTACTCCAGCCACTCTCTTCACCACGATAATACCATATGATTAGATTCCGGTCATACGACTGTACAGCATTAGTACCATTCCATAAGCAACCATTGTATGCTACCGTAGCATAAAAACGTGGTTCACGATGTCCATATTGTTTATTCACACCTTCCACCAATGGTGCCCAATCACCACTAGCTGCTTCCTCGGCACTCACATAATTTTCATCACCCGTCCAGTCTTTCGTCTTATCAAAAGGTTTTCCGGTATTCATCTGATAGGCATCGCATTGCTTACCTGTCATAGCATGACAATTATAACCTCCGAATGCTATTGGCATCTGATGTTGAATCATCGTATTGATATCTCCGTTGTTCTGTCCGGTTGTAAAAATCATCTCTTTGTTTTCCGAAGGAAAAATCACTCCATTAAAAAGTGTCTCGTAAGACTGTAACGGGTCAATATTCCGCCATCCTGCAGGAAAATCCGCATGAGAATATACCGCATGCGTAGGAGGAGCAATCGTTGCCGGATTATCAATTGTACCAGTAGAGTGAGCTGAGACCGTATGTAGCTCATACACACCCTTACGACCAAGTTCTACCACATCACGAGCAGCTGCTGCCGCCTTTGCCCACTTTTCTTCATTGTATTCTTGAGCCATCAGATAGCGTCCTTCATCATCCACCAAATCCGTGAAACGTTCAGTATCGGTTGGACGCGGATTATTGAGAGGGCTGGCAGCATAAAGCAATGCTTTTGCGCGAGTTGCCAAAGCTGCTCCGCGAGTAGGACGTGCCATATTACGTGTATCACGTTTCAATGGTAAGTCTTTCGCTGCAAGCTTCATTTCCTCTGCAATGTAGTTGACACAATCGTCATACGTGCTACGTGGGATATAAAGATCCTCATAAGCAGCATTATAGTCCATCACACCATCATTAGGTATAATTGGTATAGGCCCGTACTTTTGCAACAACTTCCAGTAGAAATAAGCGCGTACAAAACGAGCCTGTGCCTTATAATCAACAATTTCATCCGGAGTCATTTCTTTATTTCTGTCAATATTATGAATAAAAATCGAGGCATGACGGATACCATCATAAGCTTGTGCCCAGGAGTCTTGTTTCCAATTCTCATCATATTCACAATATTTGAATACACGATATTCAAGATTACGGTCGCTATAACACATATCGTCAGAAAAGTTAGTAATACAGTTATCTTTCGAACCAATATCGATGTTACTCCATGTCAGCCAAGCGTATGCAGTCGCCAACCATTGTTCCGACCATTCTTTATTTTCGAATATATTTTCCAAACTCTGGGTATTTTCTCCCAATTTCCCCTCCACGCTCAAATAATCTGAACAAGAGGAAACCATCATTCCCATACTGATAATGGTGGAAAACAATATATGTTTCTTTTTCATATTTCGTATTATATATTAACAGTTAAACCTAAAGTGAGCATTTTAGACAATGGATACTGCTGCCCGTTAGAGCTCCCCATTTCAGGATCCCATAATTTGAACTTAGAGAATGTTAACAGATTTGTCCCGATAAAGAAGATGCGTACATTATTCATCAAGATTGCACGACTGATGTTCTTTGGAAGTGTATAACCCACCTCTACCGTTTTCAGGCGCAGATATGAACCATCACGCAACCAATATGTCGATTCACGGTTATTGTTACTGTTATTCTGCCAGGTCAAACGAGGATATTTGGCATCAGGATTCTCATTCGTGCCAAGACTCCAGTAGTTTCCTACTACATCCGTAAGAATGTTACCCCAGTCACCACCACTAAATGGTCTGACTCCAAAACCATCAATAAAGAAAGAGGATTTACCAGCACCTTGGAAATGTAGATTCACATCGAACCCTTTCCATGTAGCAGACATACCAAAGCCGTAAATCAAATTCGGACGGGTTGTAGAACCAATAGGTACCCTATCACTATCATTAATCACGCCATCACTGTTCACATCTTTATATTTAATATCACCAGGCATTACTGTTCCCCATTCTGTTTGTTGAGGACTGTTACGTATATCATCATAATCCTTAAATAAGCCAAGAGCTATCAGACCTTTCGCTTGATTGACACGATACCCTGTATCACGTATATAAGGATATGCGCTATTTGCCTCGTCAGCAGCCAGAATCTTATTATTACTATAAGTGAAATTACCGCGTACAGTCAGACTGACATTGCCTATATCCTGTTTGAAAGCCACATTTCCATCAAAACCGGTAGAACGTACCTTACCTACATTCGCACTAGGTGTAAGATAACTCAAACCTAAAGTTCCTGGCAAACTTTGACGCTGCATAAAGATTCCATCACGTGTTTCATGAAAATAATCTACAGTACCAGTAAACCTGTCATCCCATAACGAGAAGTCAACACCTATATCATGCTTAGTAGCAATCTCCCATGTCACACCAGAAGAAGATATCTGCTTATAAATCTGTCCATTATCCACATTAGGAGTATTGTAATCTCCCCAATTATAAGGATTTCTACTTTCAAAAAGCTCCAGATAAGGGAAACGAGTTCCAATATTGTCACTACCTACCTTACCATAAGAATAACGAAGCTTAAACATATTCATCCATTTCAGATTCTTCTTAATAATAGGTTCTTCCGCAATATTCCATGCTACTGAGTATGCAGGAAAGAAGCCAAACTGGTTGCCTGGGGCAAAATTTTCTGAACCATTGTAACCAAAGTTGAAATCAACCATATAGCGATATTTCCATCCATAGGTAATACGACCAGCAAGTCCCATGTGTCTATTAGGTAGCCAATCATAGCCGGCTGTACTTTGTGTGTTGACATATTCATCCTGAGTATATTTCAACGTACCGCCCACCGAATGATCACCGAATCGACGATCATATTGCAAAATAGCCTCCAAAAACTGCCTACGGTTACCTGAAGCAGAAGACTCATGAAACATCAGCTGTTTCTCTGCCACTTTTTTGAAAACGATTTCCCCGTTAGAATCTCGCTGACGTTCGGCTTGCCATTGTTCAGGCCACTGCTTATGATTACGATAGTTATTGTTATAAGTATCAAATCCAAAACGTCCGGTAAACTTCAAACCTTTCGTTATAAAATCCAATTTCTGATCCAAAGTCGCATTCGTTTGAATTACGTTCTGCCACTCCTCATAATAACCGGTTTGTGTAGCAATTACCCATGGATTAGTACGTTCACTTGTTCCTGCAGCCGGAATTCTTCCGTTCGAAAAAATCACCGGCATATTAATAGGTGTTTGTCCCATTACGGACTTCCACAATGCATCAGAGCCAAGTCCCGGATCATTCTGAGTAGAAAGCCAGCCTGAAACACCTACCGTCACCATGGTGGTCTTTGTAACATCAAAATCTACATTCATACGATAGTTCCAACGCTGGTAATTGGCATTTGTATTATAATCTTTCAACTTACCGTCTGTCTTATACATACCTCCCTCGCTAACATAGCTTGCTGACACAAAGTAGCGTGCCACAGAACCACCGCCACTTATATCAAGATTAGCACGATAAGTCATTGCACCGTCTCTTAACAATACATCCATCCAGTCTACATTCGGATACAAATCCGGATCCAGTCCTGTCTGAATCAGTCTCAACTCATCTTGGGAATACATCGGCTGTTGAGAACGAGTTGTACGTGATTCGTTCAGCATGGTAGCGTAAGTATAACCATCTACAAAGTCAGGAGTCATGGTACGTGTATTATAAGAAGTTTCCACTTTCGCATTGATATTAATTTTACCAGCCTTACCTCTCTTAGTAGTAATCAACACTACGCCATTTGCACCACGACTACCATAAATTGCTGTAGCTGAAGCATCCTTCAATACAGAGAATGACTCAATATCTTCCACATTGACTTCATTCAGGCTACGTTCGAATCCATCTACTAAAACCAATGCTCCGGAACCTGCCCCAAAAGTAGAGATACCACGAATCCAGAATTCTGACATATTGGCTCCCGGTCTACCGGAAGTCTGCCTTGCTAACACACCAGGAACATTTCCAGCCAATGCATTTGCCAGACTTGAAGTAGGAGATGACTTCAACACATTCACATCTACCGTAGAAACTGCACCTGTCATTGTTATTTTCTTTTGAGCACCTGTACCGGTGATAACCACTTCATCAATCACACTAGCAGAAGATTCTCGCAATGTGACATCAATCTTACTCATATTATCCTTTATCAGGACTTCTTGTGTTTCAAATCCTATATAAGAAAAGATCAGCGTACTGTAAGGAGCTATTTTAATCTTATACTCACCATCAATGTTGGTGATAACTCCCAAACCTGCAACATTCTTTACCGAAATATTGACTCCAGCCAAAGGTATCTTTTCGGCATCTCTGACCATACCGGTTACCTCTATCGTCTGACTCTGGGCATACATATCAATGACGTAACCTGTTGTCAATAATAATATCATAAATAAAAATTTCCTCATAAAATAAGAATTGTGTGTTAATCATCAATTTACTGTAATGCAATGGTACGAACACGGTGATTACCGTTGTCACCAACATAGAAAGTACCTGTAGACTCTTCATAACAAAGTCCTAAAGGATAGTTGAAACGTGCTGTTTCACGAGGATCACCGTCAATATATCCTGACACGATCTGATCTGTCGAATAACTTCCACGACCGGCAAACGTTGTAACAATACCATCAGGAGTGATCTTACGAATACAATGATTGGCAGCATCAGTAAGATAAAAATCATATATATCCGCACGTTGCTCTGCCACATATTCTTCGTTCAACACAAAACACCCTTGCATTGGATTATCAAAACGGGCAGAATTCTGGGATGCGTCCTTGTAACCATATGATCCGAACTCTCCAGCAAAAGTAATAGGAGTTTCCAGATATTTACCAGCCCAATTATATTCTGCTTTCATCACACATTGCTTGTCACGTGCTATTAAATAGGCAAAATTTCCACTTGGATGAAAAGTAACACATTGGAACCAGCCGCTTGGTCCCATCTTGGCAATCTGCTTCGGATCCCACATTTGTGTCTTCTCATTCCAAACCGCTTTATGAAGCGTAGCATCACGACCACGACACAAAAAGATAGTACCATCTATAGGATGCGTGAATAATGTATTGAAATCATCTCCATTTAAAGCCGGATAAGAGTTTTTAAAATTTTCTTTACGAAGTAGGTAATAAGCTCCTGCACGTTCTACATTCCCCTGCGGACAGTTCACAAACATAGTATCCCTGTCCACACTCCAGCCAAGTCCACTCGGAGCACTACTCCAACCAGCAGCACCATTAGTAATCACAGTAACTATGGAATCCTTATCTAGATAAATTTTACGTAAACTATGTTCATTCTCGAAAAAATAAATGCAACGTTCGCCTGATGATTCGTCATAGTACATGGCAAGAGGAGTTTGAGTTCCTGCTTTATCAAAATTACCATCCGTAATAGAAGTATTGCCTTCACTATCTACTACACCGCACAACGTGCCGACAACTACATTATACTGATAAGAGAACTTTTGGTCAAATGTATAGGTAGCATTCAAACTTTTATCTTTATTCAATATATCCACCTGCACAGACCCTCCATCCGCACGGGAAGGAACAATACAATAAATCTGTGTACCGGAAGAGCTAACAACCTTCGCTTCCTTACCACCGACAACCACTCGTATCAGTGAGGGATCAGTCCCAAAATTACTACCATTGATAAACATGTTCGTGCGTACAGCACCTTCCAAAGGAGAATAGTCAGTAAAAACAACTTCAACATTAGGATCAGAAGCTACATAAGACGGAAGATTTACTTCCACATTTTTGTCCATGCAACTACCCAATCCACCCAAGCAAATCAAGGAAAACAATACAAACCTAACCTGTTTCCCTCCTTTTTTTGTTTTAAAAAGACTTTTCATTGTATTAAATTATTCGTTAAACAATAAATATAAAAATCAAAAGAAAAAATAACTATGCATTATTCCAATGTGCACTATTAACGAAATGCAAAATAAAACGCTATCCTATTAATAGAATAAAAATAACGGTTCAATAAATGACAAAAACAGGTCAAAAACCTATAAAACAGCTATCCTAGTATGTTTTGGAGCACTTTTACTATTTTAGCTTATGTTGTGTGCTTTTCTCTATTATCATCCAACCTATATCTCCCCCCCCCGAAAGTGATATTACATATAGCATAGTTGTATAAATGGTCATAAAAATACAAACTCTTTCTAAAATGGAGCAACATCAGAAAATATCAACTACAGTAGTATCTGGCTTGCCCTTCATTACTTATATAAAAAAATAGTGGGAGCTTTTATCACCCCACTATTACATTTCTCATACTATTGCTTGCTCCAGCAAATAGATTGCAAAAACCAAGCTTTATTTTCGTCATTCAAACCCTGACGCTTCAAAACCTCCGGGAGGTCAGTATAACTTTTCCAAAAATCGGAAACTAAAGAAGAGATCTTCTCCGGTGCATAGATTACCGCTTCACTCAGACTTCCCATTTTACCAAATTCTTCCTTAAAGCAAATATATGAATCACGGTATTTTAACTGCTCCATAGATTTAGCTATTCGTCTAGATACTCCCAACAAGCCGTTCATATCAGCTGTTTCCGTAGGATAAACTATTTTAATAACCTTTTCCTGATCACATGACAAAACAGGCAAATCAACCGAAAGAGCAAACTCTTCACCCAAATATTCATATTTGGCAGGTTGACCATTTACAGTGACAGACTGAGGAACAAGTGATGAGAGCACTTTCACTTTGAATGAACGAGATTCAGGCATATCTTTATATCGGCCATCACGTTTACCGATAACAATCGTTCGTTCCTGCCCTTGGCTGAAAGATGTTAATTTAGTCACAGCATATTCCGAAGCATAGTTCTTATCATTTCCATTATCTTCATAAAAATTAAAGGACGAAATTCCATTTCCACCAGGGAATACGGTAACAACAACCTCCTCATCATTACCGTTCAGGTTCATCACCTTTCTTGTATACATCGGCAATACCGCTCCCGCTTTTACATAAATCGGATATTCGTCAATAGCAAAAGGACGTTCCACTATTTGTCCTCCTTTCAGTAAGGTACCTGTATGCAACTCATACCATTCACCTTCGGGCAGCCACACACGCACTTGTACATAACCATCTTTTGCAGGAGCTGTGGCAGGAGCAACCAGAATATCATCTCCAAACATATATTCATTACGGAACTCATATGCTTCCTTATTATCCGGATGATCATAATACATCGGACGGCAAAGTGATAATCCTTCATCATAACCTTTACGAGCCATTGTATAAATATAAGGCGCCATCTCATAACGTTGCTGGATTGTCTTACGAAGAACATCACAATATTCTTTGTTGAATACCCATGGTTCCTTATTCAAACCGGCACTTTTTTGAGAATGTGTACGCATAATCGGGCTTAAGGCTCCGAATTGCAACCAACGAGTGTACATTTCCGGATCTATACTTTCACCGATATGTCCTCCTAGGTCATGACTCCAATAACCATATAATACATTGGAAGCTGTCGAGTTGAAGTAAGGCTGAAAATCTAATGATTTCCATGAAACAACTGCATCACCGGAGAACCCCACCTGATAGCGATGATTACCCAAACCTCCCCAACGGTGATATAGCATCGGACGTGTGTCCCTGTTCTTTTCCATATTACTAAAGAAAGCATAATTAATCCACCAAGTGTTGCTCAAATTCTTCACCTTCGGATCATATATCCTTTGTTGCCAGTCCAGCCACCAAAAATCAACACCATCTTTCTCCATTGGCGTCAATACATTCTTAAACATATTTTTAATAAACTTCTTATCTGAATTTATCCATGGAATAGTCTGTTTGGACTGAGGATCAACTCCCATATCTTTTGCTAATCCAGAATATTTTTCTTCATAAGAAGCTACTCCATCCGCCGGATGTAAGTTAAGGGTGATTTTCACATCATTCTGTTTCAAGTATCCCAAAAACTCCTTTGGGTTCGGGAATAAATCACGATTCCATGTCCAACCGGTCCAACCACCTTTTCCTTGTTCTGTATAATGCCAGTCCATATCTACCACCAATACATCCAAAGGAATCTGATAAGTATGGAAATTATCAATCAGATTACGGAACTCCCTGTCAGAATATAACCAATAGCGTGACCACCAATAACCAAATGCATACCGGGGAGGTAATGGTACTTTTCCCGCAAAGAGGGTATAATCTTTCAAGGCAGCTTTATAGTCATGTCCATATGCCATGAAATACCAATCCTGTCCGCCATTAGCCGGACGCTCTTTCACCCAATCCCAATCTTTATTATCATCAAACAAAAGTCCCTGAGAATCATCAATCAGAGTCCAACCGTCCGTAGCCAACAGGCCATCTTCCAGTTTCAGTTTATCACCTTTCTTTGTATCAGCCACCCATGTTTGTGTCTGTGTATCACCATCCATACCATCCAATGTACGATAGGTTCCTTTCAAGTTGCCCTTCTGTTGCATACCGGGTTTCCAAGTAAAAGGTAATATTTCTTTAGAGGCAGTGATAACCAAGTTCTTATCTGTAAACTGTCCACTCTTTTTCTTATAACGCATCTTCATTTTGGAAGTCGTTATTTCAACCCATCCTCCTCTTGTTTTTAGCTTGTAATCTACCTGGGGATAGTTACGATTCACAACGATGTGAGATCTATCGTCCACGAATTTCCCATCCGGTGCATATTCCAGACGGATTGCTCCATCAGAAATGACTGTAAATCTTACATTGCCATCTGTATAAGCAATATTTCGCTGTGTGTTTTGCGCATGCAATACAAATATAAAACTCTGCATGACACAGAGTAAAAGCAATAATCCTCTTTTCATGATAACATTTAAAAGCAATAAATTTATAATTCGAGAATAAAATAGGGTCGTTGCAGTTATCATAGCTACAACCACCCTATGTCAACTACTTACTCTTCTTGAAAGTCGGAGCTTCCGCCTTCACAACCGGTCCGTCCCCTACGAGATACGGCCAATCATCGTCATCCCAATAAACTCTATCAAGCAATACTACACGACCTAAAGATGGATCGGCAGTCCGGTAAGCATGATAGATAATCCAATCTTTACCTTCATCATCCTGCACTATTTCAGCATTGTGCCCTGTCCCCAGAAACGCATCATTTCTGTGTATCAGTACCTCATGTTTATTATCATTCATGTTGTCACCTGATTTATTCAAATAAGGACCAAAAAGCTCGGTGGAACGACATACAACTGTCTGGTATGTACTATTTGCACCGTCACAGCAAGTACCTGTAGAGCAGAACAAATAATAGTATTTACCTCTTTTCAAGATATATGATCCTTCATAAGCATTGGTACCTCCAGTATTGGCAGCAACCTGTATTTTTGTCGCTTTTGCATTTTCAATACCTCCTTTCAGTCCAAGACCGTCTTCAGTCAATTCAATACCCCAAATACCATACCAGCTTCCCCAGAAAAGATATTTTTTACCATTATCTTCAATATAGAAAGGGTCGATACTATTATGAACATCGATCTCATTGCTACGGAATAATTTGCCTTGATCGGTAAACGGTCCTTCCGGCTTGTCCGAAACAGAAACACCAATACCACAAGTTGCTCCACCTCCCCACTTGGACAAGGAGTAATACATCACATATTTTCCATTGATATAATTGATATCCGGTGCCCAAATACCTGCTTCCGGTTCCCATGACGGTTTTTTATCATCCTCGTAAGCACCGCCCACATAAGTCCAGTGAACCAAGTCTTTGGATTTGTGTATCCATGTATTTCCTCCGGTAGCATACAAATAGAAATATCCGTCTTCCGCTTTTATCACTGTCGGATCCGGATTATCGGAATCGATGACAGGATTTGAATACCACACTTTGTCTGCCAATGGAGCTTGTTCTGCTTCACCTTTCTGTTTATCGCTGTTACCACACCCCCATGTAAGCAGGGAAAATATTCCAAGCGTAATTGTATGTTGTAAGTATAACATAAGTTCTCAGTTTTTATTAATTTTACTAATCTATTCCATACTCGAATTCAATTCAACACCAGGTCCCAATACAATATGGATTATGGAAGTCTTTGATTCTTTGTCCGTTTCTGAAGTAATTGGCATACCATCCGACTGAAACGCTTCCAATGTAATGCTAAACTGAGCTTCTTTTTCGTCCACTCCAAAAGCTTTCATATATTCCATTATCTGTTGATTGGTAAAAAGCTGTTCGCGTACTCCGTTATAAGTAAGTATGCTTTTATCTTCCACACCCATTGTTTCAGTTATTTCTCCATCTACCTGCAGTCCTAAAGTCATAACATACTTCGATGCTGTTTCTATATCCAGCCAACGGTAGACAAAAGCAACCCCATCCATATTTTCCTGTGTAATCTGTACATAATAATCATCAGATTCCACTTCTACTCTCGGTACACGTGGTTGTGGGTCACCCTCACTTTCCACATCTCCACATGCTCCCAATACAAATATATTAGTAAGCAGATATAGTATTATAAACAGTTTTTTCATGATTTTCATATTTTAATTTACTTCTTATGGAGATTATTCAGTCGGCTCCAAATATATCTTCATCTCATTAAGGTCTACTGTCAAAATGTATTTACCATCAGCAGCAACAATCCATTTCAAGTCACCGCCATTATCCTGATACCTTGCTTCTCCGAGTTCATGTTCTACGCCCGGATTTGCTCCTTGTGAAGGAGCAAAAAAGAATTTTCCTGCAAAATCTGCTCCATTCGGCTCCAACGCCAACTTAAACTCTTTACCGCCATAAAAGTTACCTGTATACGTCCAACGTTCTGGATGGCGTGGATCATTATTCACAAATGCACCTTCCTTTTTCATTTTACCCCAATCCCATCCGATGGTACTGGCATCGCCAACAATCCAAATCCCACCTTGCGGTAAAGGGTAAATACTAACGATATTCACATCCAAACGATTTAAGTCCACAACTATTGTATAGGTACCGCTTTTTGTGTTTTCAAACATCTCACCATTCCCTGCTTCTGCCACATATTGCAAAGAATTATCTCCATTCTCAGCTTTCATGTAGCATGGATAATCAGAATCCGGACTAAGTGCAAAGAAGTACTCACATGGCTTCAATTCTGCTGTCGACTGATATACTCCTGAACCCACAACCTTCTCGGTCATTCGGCGAACAGTTTTCTCTCCAGCATCATCCACCATCACCATATATATCGCAGTAGCATTCTTATCATATCCGATCACATTCAATTGCGTCTTCGACAACTCCGGTTTCAAGTATTCTACAGATGAATTGACCTGTCCTATAACCTCTGCTTCAATAGTCACCTTATCCCCAGGAAGTATACTCCAAGAAGCCAGTATATCATTTAACTCCTTATGCGTGAAACTAATGGAACGCTCTTCCGATTCAATCTCATACAAATCTGTCACATTAGAGTGTAAGTCTGCCATATACATTCTGAAAAAATAGGTGATAGTAGCATCAGCTCCTCCACGTTGAGCTGCAGCATCCCATGTAAATATAACAGCTGCTTCATTCTCTTTTTCTTTCTCCAAAGTAATTTCAGAAGAAGAAGCCTTCAAAAGCATCTGATCTACAGGAGTTTCAAGCGTGTAATACTCCGGATCTTTATTACAGCTCGCTACTATCAACATAAGAAAGAGCAAGCATATTAGTTTCATTATCTTATTCATAATTATGCTTTTCATTTAATTAATTCCAGAAAGGCGCCTGAACCAAGTTCGTGTTCTTATTCATTTCATCTATATATACCGGGAACCAGTACATCGCCCTTTTCCACACACGTGTCTGGAATACGGTTCTCTTATAAAATTCCTGACTATTTGTTCCTGCGAAATTCATACCATAATCATCTCCACACATCTCCGGGAGCTGTTCCACAATTCTCCATCGACGGATATCCGACCAGCGTGATCCTTCACAGCAAAGTTCAACACGGCGTTCCATACGAACTGCCTCACGTACTGCCAGTTGATTGTCATCTACATGAATGTATTTTGCATCATCTGCCGCTACGGCATCCAACGTATATTGGCGCACGCCTGCACGTTCACGGACTTTATTCACATATTTTAATGCATCCTCACGAGATGCTCTATTATCATAAGCCTCATTAACAGCCTCAGCATAATCCAAATAGGAAGCAGCTAAACGATATAGGAACATTTGACGCCATTTGTAACTACCATTCTTCGGATTATCCTGTGAATATACTTTCTTACGAACCAAATAACCATTTTGGGGTGCATCATGTGTATAATCATTATCTTTCTGATTCTTAAAGAATTCGAATTTACGCTCTGCCAAAGCATACCAAGAACCATTATAACTTACTGTAGTATAAAAACGAGGTTCGCGATTACAATACATATTATATGTACCTTCGGCAGTTATTTCTCCCTTTTGCCCTGTACCACCAGTCCAATTAGTAGATCGGGTTTCTGTCTCCGTTGAAAAACCTTCTTCTACATATTTCGAATTATCATCGTCTTTCGGAAGCCCATTCTTCATGAAGAACGCGTCCACCAAACCTTGATATACACCTAAACCATTTCCACCACCATATTCTTTAGTTACAGCTTTATTCGTATAGAACTGGTAACTTTGATAAGCATCTTCTTTTGTATATGGGAACAATATCTCCTTATTTCCATCTTGAAATTTCGTAAACCAAAGATTTTCAAGCGAAGTAAACGGGTCTATTTCTCCCTCATCATTATATTCTACGTACAAACGATAACCGGCTTGCTCTGCTACATCAAGCAATCGTTTGCAGGCTTCTGCCGCTTTCACCCATTTTTCCTGGCTATAAGTAGAATTGAACAATTCCTCACCATCTTTATTCTTATGTCCAATGTACCACTCATTTCCATTTACCAACGGACTTGCAGCAAATAATAACATCTTCGCACGAACAGTTAGACACATAACTGAAGTTATACGACCATATTTCTCCACACTCTGCCATACAGCAGGTAATTGTTTAGATGCTTCCAACATCTCATTATCCAAATGGCTGACAATCTCATCAAAAGGTCTTTGTCCGACCATTAAATCTGAAAGAGTAAAGTCAGTCGGAGCAATGTAATTCGGTCTAAATGGGATAGGACCGTATGTCTCCAATAATTGCCACCAATAATAGGCCGCAAGGAAACGTGCTTCCGCTTTCATATAATCCACTTCTCTCTGAGGAAGGTCGGAATCAGGTAATGCATGTACACGTTCTATAAAAATATAAGCCTGACGTATTTTTCTCGGAAGACCATCCCAGAAATTTCCTGCCCATTGTGTATTCGGTGTCCATCCACCAAAAATCTTGGTGATATTGGGCCAGTCCCATTGCTGCCAACGTGCAGAAGCAGTCAAGTCATCTGCAAACACTTCCCAACCATACGTATTTAACCAGTCATTACCCGGATTAGGGATACGGCTGTATACATTGGCCAGCCATGATTCTACTTTTGTCTTATTCTCAAAGACCATGTCTATATCAATTTCCGTATCCGGTTCTTTATCAAGATACGTACAGGAACCCAACGATACGATGCCTATTAAACCAGCAACTATATATTTCTTAAGTTTCATTATCGTCATTTTTTTTAATTAGAAATTCAGGTCAACTCCAAACATTACAGAACGCATAGCCGGGTAACGCAGACCGGTGTTCGTATTTAATTCCGGATCCCACAGTTTGAAAGGAGAGAAACAGAATAAATTATTACCACTCACGTAAAAACGAATAGCTTTAGAATGTATCTTATCAGTTACAGATTGCGGTAAAGTATATCCAAGTTCCAGCGTTTTCAAACGCATAAAACGCATATTCTTTTTCCACCATGTAGAATTCCGGTAGTTCTGTCTGTTAGGTTCCTCCGTCAATCTCGGCCAGAATACATCTTGGGAAGGATTCTCTTCTGTCCATCTGTCGTTATAATTAGAGTAGACATTGCCTTGTAATGTTTGTCCACTACCCGGAATGAAATACGTAGTTCCACCAATCACACGATAAGTATCACCTGTTCCCTGGAAGAAGAAATTCAAATCCCAGTTTTTGTAGCTCACATTACCTCCGAAACCATAAACAATACGCGGGTCTACCGTTCCACCAATGTATCCTTCATCCGCATCAGTGATAATGCCATCGCCATTCATATCTATATATTTGATATCACCGGGACGTACTTTTGAAGCTCCAACGTCCTGTGTCGGTATACCGAATTTCAAATTACCATTCGCATCGAAATCATCTTCTGTAAACAATCTTTCTGCCTGCAATCCATACAAAGTATTTAATGAACGGCCTGTCAATCCTCTGTATGTACCTTTCACAGTTTCTGGCTCATCGTATTCGTCCACCCTATTAATAGCATATGTGAAATTAGAACGGAAACCTACAAACCAATCTTTATTAATTTGTTTATTATAGTTTAAGGAGAATTCCACACCGCGGTTAGTCACTTCACCAAAATTGGCCCAAGGGTTAGTCAAGAATCCTGTCTGTGAAGGAATAATCTTACGCTGCATAAAGATATTGGTACGTTTTTCTTTGAAAACATCTACCTGTAATTCCAATTCATTCCATAATCCCAGTTCAAAACCAAGGTTCATTTTCAGAGCTGTTTCCCAGGTAAGATTTTCAACTCCAACTTCTCCTTCTGAAATACCGGTACGACCAATCTGTCCTGTATCACCCCAGTTATACTTATCTGCATTGGTATTCAATGTTGTTATATAGGCAAAACGGCGTCCTCCGATATCATCATTACCAACTTTTCCTATAGAACCTCTTAATTTCAATTTACTCAATGTATTTCTGAAACGATCCATGAAAGGTTCTTCAGACAATAACCATCCGACTGCCACAGAAGGGAAAAAGCCGAAACGTTTACCTTTAGCAAAATTCTCTGAACCATTATATCCAAAGTTGAACTCCGTCACATAACGGCTATCGAAAGTATAAGACAATCTACCCGCAATACCTTGTTTTCTATAAGGTTGTACACTACCATTATCATAACTTTGCTGATTATACAGAAACAATGCATCTACGTCATGCTTTCCGAAAGTGTGAGCATACGTTAATGTTCCTTCAAAATAAACCCTCGAATTTCCATATTCCCCTTTATTTCCATGTCCCAAAGAGTCATCTCCATATTTAAGTACAGAATGAATCAGATTACCTTCAATGTCACGTCCGGTAGCAATACTATGATAAGTAGCATCCTTTCCCCTTGTAATCGAACTCTGATTCCAACGGTCGAAAGAAAAGGTTACTTTCGCTTTTAATCCCGGCGTGATCATCTTCAGATTCTGTTCAATAGCAAAGAGTGACTGAATCTGTGAAGCTGTAACTACGTCGTAACCTTGCTGTGTCACCGCTGCCCAAGGGTTCACATCATTAATAGCCATAATTGGAATAGTCCCATCTGAATAGCGGGCAGGATACACGAAAGGAGAAGTTATAAACGCTCTATCAAAAGCATCGTCCGTACTAAATGCCTGTTTGCGGTGTGTTTGGAGGAACCCACCGACATTTAAACGCAGCACTGTTGTCTTAGTCACATCCAAGTCAACATTCGCACGCATATTATAACGAGTTAGTTTCGTTCCTGTATCATAAGGCAAAGACTTATCCGTCTCCATGATTCCCTTCTCACCGAAATAAGAACCAACCAACGAATAGCGCAGGAAATCGGAACCACCTGATACAGTCAGATTCGCACGAGTAGAATAAGCATAATCCTTTGTTATTTCATCCAGCCAATTTACATCCGGATACAAATCTCTGTCATAACCATATCTCGTTCTGTCAATCTGCTCCTGACTGAAAGGCAAACGCGACTTATTCTCTGTTATTTCATTTATCAATGCCATATGATCGGCTGCCCCAATAAAATCCGGAAGTTTTGTCGGCTCTGCAATAGAATGTTCCACACGCAAATTGACAGAAGGAGCTCCTACTTTACCACGCTTCGTATTGATAACAATGACACCATTTGCACCACGTACACCATACATAGCACTCGCCGATGCATCTTTCAATACTGAGAAAGATTCAATTTCAGCGGGGTCTATGTTATTCAAGTCGCGCTCGATACCATCTACCAACACTAACGGAGATTGTCCACCGGAGAAAGAAGCAATACCGCGAATCCAAAAATTCGAGGAATCGTAACCCGGTTCTCCCGAACGTTGAACCGCTATCACACCGGCAATCTGTCCTGCCAGATTATTAGACAAAGAGCGTGTGGCACCAACCTGTAACTTCTTAGGCTGTAATGTCTCGATAGAACCGATAACCGACATTTTCTTCTGACTACCATATCCAGTAACTACAACTTCATCCAAGGCTTCAATATCTTCTTCTAAAATTACATCAAAATTAATCTTACTTCCAACTTTTATTTGTTGAGTTTTGAAGCCAATATACGAAATCTCTATTACAGAATTCTTTCCGGGTACATTCAAATAAAAATGTCCGTCCATATCCGTAATCACTCCAGTCCCTGTCTGTTCCAGTACACGTACATTCACACCAGGAAGAGGATTCTTGTCCTTATCGGTTATCGTACCACTGATACGAATACCTTTCGCTTGCTCCGACATATTAGTCTTACCAGACATAGAAGAATGTTCCGGTAAAGCGGAGTTAGCGCTTGTTCCATAATAGAACAACAAGCAAACAAACAATGCTTTCTTCAAGTCCATAATATTAAATTTAAAAAACTCATAATAAATACTTTATCTCATATTGAATGAGAGCAAAAGTAGACAACTAATACAAAATGTAATAAAATAGATAGACCAATAATTAAAAAAAATCGTTCAAAATGAAATTAAAATATAATTGAGATATCTTCTGACCTATTTCTGTCATTTTAAGAAATGTTCCGCACGCCCCGGAGTCAATAACTCCCACAAAGAAGCGACTGTCCATCCCGGTGCGAAGATATCGTTATAATACCCTTTCCCATTTTTGCCATAATCCCAGTTGGTATGTTGAACGACTTCCGGATAAAAACCGGATTTGGCAATTCCACATAGATGCCCTTCATGAGGTAACAATTGGCGCATGGAAGTAGAAATCACCTCCGCGAAATGGGCAAAACGTGGCTCCTTATATTCCTTTGACAACCATTGCAGTACCGAAGCAAATTCAAAAACAAACACATCAATATGGTTATTTTCTACAGAAACATTACCCCAACCACGAGTTTTTAGACCGATATCACCCAACATCTGACCTTGAGCAAAAGGAACGTCCCATACATAATACCATGACAATGCAAAATAAGCAGCCTTTCTTGTCAGGTCGGCATAATGACGATGCTCATCTCCTTTCGTTATCAACGAAAGATAATAAGTTGCCGTAGCAGCATAAAGAGAAGCCTCTTTATCTTCACAATTGGCATCGAGAGTAGATGAAAAATAGTCAGCTTTAGATATCAAGACTTTCTCCAAATAATCTGCTGTCCTTTTAGCACTAGCTAAATAACGTTTATCCTTAAAATATTTATATCCCATTATTAAAGGTAAAGTGGCCGAGGGTGTACTTCCTCCACTATTATCGACTATTGTAAAATCATCGTGGAATTTACGGGGGAAACTGCCATCTTCATGTTGCAACTGCAGAAGTATATCGAGCATATTTTTCATCTTTTGTTCCCATTCAGGATGACGACGGCCATTCTCCCTTTCATAAGCAAGAAAATGAAGCATAGCATAAACTCCTTCTGATTGACGACGAATACTATGTACAGGATCTTCATACCCTCTATCAAAGTTTACCGATTCTTTAAAGAAACCAGCCTGGGTAAAGCCATTCTTCAAATAACTATCGAATACTTTCATACTGTTTTCTTTCAGATCTTCTCTGCCACATTGCCAACTATATTCCCAAGCATTGAATGCATTAAGGAGTACACGGCCAATAAAACCAACTTCTGCCTGACCGTTACTCTGACAATCAGCAGTCCGCAAATGAATACCCGAATTAAAAGTCAACGAATTACCAGTCACCAGACTATTCACAAAAAAACGGCTCATAACTTCTTTCATATCCTCAATAGAATAAGGAGTATCAACCGGAACCGGAGCATAAGTGTCATAGCTATACTCCCACGCATTCCGAATAAAATCAGAATAATCATCAGCTTTATTCTCCAAGATCTCCCATGTCAGTAACATTGTTTCTCCTTTTCTCAGAGACTGAAAAGCCTCTACCGCCGGAGCCAATGTTAATTTTCGAATATAGCTTTTAGGTGCTTCACGGTAAGGAAAACCGAAAGAAAGTGTTGCCACTCCATTCTGATTTTCGAATCCAGTAAAACCTATTGAAGTTTTACCTGAAAGAATGATTTCTCCCTCTCGATGAGTAGACAAAACCTCATTAGCAAAATTGTCTATACGACTCACCGTCACAAAGCTTTTTTCCTTTTCTGAATAAATACCTGTAAGAGGAGCACTCAATCTATCCTCACGCACCAACCAGCTGTCTGATGTATGAAATGAAGGTGCTTCCTTAGGAGATCGCAGATTGCGACGATACCAGAACCCCGGCATATAGAACTGGCAATCATCATGATTAAAACCGGTTGACAACTGCTCGCTAAAATTAAAATAAACATCCTCTAATGCAGTTAGACTGACATTGATACGTAACTTACCATTCATATCCTCCATTCTCTGAGTTATTACCATCGGAATACCTTTGGAAGGTTCCAACAGATAAGATGAACAGTCATTCTTCAACTGCCGCATATCCAGCGAGTATTTTTCCGATTCATTTCCCGGTACTTTTAAGGAAATAGATGCTGAAATCTTTTCTGGAGTATAATTGACGGCTTCAACAGCCTCAACATATAACCCAATAAGTATTCCACAAAATAAGCATTTTAAATTCATGTAAATTCAATTAAATGAATCAGTAATAAAATAAATACTGGTTCTGTTAATACACTAATAATTCATTTTCAAACTTGAGCAACAGCTAATATTTTGTAGTCTGTGTGATACGCAACAAAAGTATGGAATTCTACCAGCTTAGGATATTAAAAACAGGTCAATAAATGAAATTCCAGTCTCAATTTCCCTCCCAAAGTATACATCTTCTGACTCTTATTTACGCAACCGAAAAAATTGAACTCATTTCTGAAGCCGGACATATGTTTTACCATCCGGTCCGACTCCTTTAACTACCAACTTCTTCCAATGTCCTGGCAATTTCGAAGGCAATTGTTTAATACCGCTATCTGTAATTTCCAAACCACAAAAGCCATTGATTACAGCCTGCAAAAGTCCTCCCGCACCAGTTGAGAAATAAGGATTAGTACCTCCTGCACCTTCAGAAAGTACACCGAACGGAGGTAGCTGGTTGGGACGGAAGCTTTGCACAAATAATTCATAAGCCTTATCCCCTTCACCAAGGCGTGCATATTGCAAAGCCAATACAGAGAATGACATTGCGGGGCCTCCTTTGTCAATCTTTCCCTCATAATACTCCAAATCCTTACGAATTTCTTCCGGACGGGTAATCAGGTTCAATGGATATACCAGTAAATTAGCATCCGCCTGCTTGATAACCTGTCCATTATAACCATCATACTCCATAGTCACTCCATTTTCAAATTTGGGGATGCGCAACTTTGCTGCTATTTCCTTCCAAATTACTGGAGCTTTAAGCCCACATATGGAAGCAGCTTTAGCAGCATCCTGTAATGCGCGTATAACAGTACCGTTCGTGAAGGCATTATCATCACCCTCTGCGTATTCATCGGCACAAACCACATTACGAATCGAATAAGAACCATCGTCATTCTTTTCTACACGACTTACCCAAAATTCTGCCACTTTCTCCATTAAAGGGAATCCTTCTTCACGCAACCATCGCTGATCGCCACTCATACAGTAATAATTCCAGGCCGCAATGGCGATATCAGCTGTGATATGATGTTCAAAAGGACCAGTCAACGCCCAAGTCGGACACGCTTCTTCTCCTGCATCATCACTTTCCCAAGGAAACATAGCCCCATCATATCCATAACTTAATGCTTTCTGGCAAGCAGCTTCCAGCCTATCTGTACGATAATCCATCATTGTTCGTGCAATGCCCTGATTCATAAAGAGCATAGGCGGATACATCCAAAATTCGGTATCCCAGAAAATATGCCCATTATATCCCTGTGAAGAAAGTCCAAAAGGAGGTATACTCAACCGACTTCCTTTGCGTGCATTGGAATACAGATTATAAAGTGCAAAACGCACAGTACGCTGTGCTTCATCATCCCCCTCAATCACAATATCACCTTTCCACATCTCGTTCCAGAGTTTCCGATGCCCATCCATCAGACGCGTCAATCCCTCTTTCGCACCATAAATCACTTCACGGTCTGACTCATTGTATGGATCTATAAAATCACGTCCGGTACAAACAGCACCTAATAAAGTAAAAAAGAATTTCTCTCCTTTCTTTAATGAAATAGAAATCTGACCACTCCCATTATATTGTTGCTGCACACTGGAATTCTTATCATAAATAAATGCGGAAGAAGCTGAAACTTTTTGTTCGCGGTATTTTGATAAAGCCCAAGTACGCACTATTTTTATATCATTCCCATTAACATTCACATTGACCAGTTTCGAACCTATGTTTTTATACTCATCAGGTATCTCAATAGGATTTGACACTGTCAAATACATATCCCCCAGTGCCACAACCTCCACACGAACCAGTCCTGCATAAGGTAAATTTCTTAGAGCACAGATGCTATAAGATACATCCGCTTTTCCATCACAAGTGAAGTGCGTATTATGGGTAGCCTCTTTCATATCTATACACTGTTCCCATCTCGAAATATTATCACCATTTACAGTCTGTCCATTAATTTGCATCTGCAAATTGAATGGATTGATTCCTCGTAAAACACGACTCACATCTTGAGGAGTAGCAGAATCAAAAACATGGTTTAGCATGACATGGCGAATAGAAAACGGTTCTTTCCACGGCAGGATACCAATCCCCCCATTGGCAACTGTTGCCCCGTAATAAGTTCCGTGATAATCAGTTGTCTGTATCTTCCACAAACTATCCTGTCCATTTGCCTTAATAGTAAGAGCTGATACCAGACAATAAAATACGATAAATAGATTTCTCATATAAAAAATAAGATATTTAATTTGTTAATGACATCCGACACAAAAATAGGGCGTATCTGCCAATCATTAGGAAATAACCTGACCAAATGATGTGACAAATAAACCAAAAGCGTACTAAAAATAATATTTAAGCCAATTTTGTTACCAAAATTGGCTTAAATCAAAAGACAGATTATTTTATCTTATTTAAATACGTACTTCAATCGGTTTTCCATTCGTAATCTTACTTCTTTTTACAATCTTATGATCCTTTTTTATCAGAACCAACAGTTTGTCATCTTTATCGCGCTTCACCTCAATATCGAATATGGAACCAAATGCACAGATACGTTTCAATGACATCGTATTCCAACTTTCCGGTAGCTGCGGTGTCATCATAAAAGCATCCAATGCAATGGGACGGATACCGAACAACCCCTCGGTCATAATGCGACAATACAAAGCACTTTCTGTGGATAAATGCCTTTGGTTTCCCTCCGGCCACGCTTCCACTGCGTAAGGAACATGATCACCCAACAAACGAGTAGCAGAGTATTTATCCAAATATTCAGTAGCTATATCTCTGGCACCACAAGAGTAAGCCCCCCGGAAAGCATAGAGTGTAGAACGATCCCAATAAGTAGAAGTACCCGATTGAGTTAACAACCCATTCTCCATCCACAGTTTATCAGAGAATAGAGCCTCCACAGTACCTTTCGCCTGATCATAAATACCCATAGTCAGAGGAATGCAAATCCATGAACGCAGCACTGTATTACCATCATAATAACGATAGGTATCATACCCCTCTACATTACGGGCAAAATATGCATCAATATTCTTATAAAGTTCAGCAGCCCTATCCTGATAAGACTTTATCTGTTTATGTTCTTTTTTCAGTGCCTTTCCCAAATAAGCAGCTGAAACCAAGGCATCATAATATAATGAAGATGTACATAGATTGGCTTTTCCGGCAGGAAAACGATTTTCAAGTTCATCAGAATCAGATTTTACCACCCCATCCGCATTCAGCTGGCGATGACAATATTCCAGACACCATTCAATCAGCGGCCACAATTTTTCAGCCTCATTACAATTACCGGATGCCAAAGCATAACGTGCTGCGCCATAGCCAACCATTGCTACATCACCACGATCACCCGCAACACCAAAACAATCAATCCCTTCTGCAATTATAGATGAAGGTAAAGGTTTATACTCATCATTCATATAGCGCATAAACAACCCGAATGAATCCATAGCCGAACGGTTTCCGGCTTGATAACCTAAATATGGAAAAAATGGATTGATATATTCGGCCTGATCATTCGCCCAAACAGCAGCGTAATAAGCTTCTCCACCTGGGCTCTGCATATATCCGCCTTTAGTATCAAATATGCTTTCCGAACCACGTATCTTGGCAAAAGAAAACATAGTATTGATTACGTCACTCGGAGTCTCTAACACAAGGTTACCCTGTATCTGACTCAAAAATCTCCGACGTGCCAGAAGTTCATTATTAACATCCAACGCCAACTCCTGATCATGTTTCTTATATCCTGCATAGATTACCTGAAACCAGGCCTTTTCTCCGGCTTTCAGTAGATAAGTACCATCTTTTACCGGAGAAGAAAGGGTAGCCGTTAATGTATAACTGCCTTCCACTCCTTTTGCCTCATCAGTATAATAAGAAAGAGTGGTCGATGGGAGCTGAACTGTCTGTGGGTGATCTGTCGTATTCTCCAACTCATATTTCTCACAGAAGGCCGGTTGTGACGTGGAAGGAAAAAGTGTACGTGTCAACGAAATCCCTCTAGTAGCATATACACTCTTTACAGTCATAATTCCATTCAGCGATACAGTCTCTACCTTTTCACCTACTAACGGCTGGCCATTTACAAGGCATAAATGTGCCCAGTCTCCATTAAAATGATGCTGCAAACTACCATGGGTATCATTAGGGATAGTACGAAAAGTAGGTAAAACCATATTCCGGTCAATCACCCATTCACCAGCTTCATTAACACCATAGCGCAATACTGTTGAAACTTTCAGTCCACTCATTTCAATATGGTCATTATGCACACCATTCACTCTCCAGCAAATACTGTCAGGTGAAGTAATCACCCATCTCGTTATCTCACTGGCATTCAGAAAACTGGTATACAATCCAATTAGTAATAGTGTAAACCACAAAGTCTTTTGTCTGGTCATCATATCTTATCGTATTATTAAAATTTTCACACTTATAAATTATAAATCCTCAATATAACAGATGATATAGAGTGAAATACAACTCTATATATAATCTACTCTTCTTTCGAATTAACAAAATCCTTAGGCAATACCCCAAATTGCTTTTGGAAACATTTAGCAAAGTAAGACGGAGAATTAAATCCCACCATGTAGCAGATTTCATTCACCCGGTTTTCTCCCTCTTTCAACAATTGAGCTGCCTTTTTCAAACGCTCCAGGCGTAAGAACTCATTCGGACTCAAATCCAACACTCCCTTTATTTTCCGATAAAAGTTAGACCTGCTCATATTCAGGTTATCTGCCATGTCATCCATGCTAAATTCAGGATTGGCATAATTAATCTGAATTACTTCGTTCAACCTTTTGATAAATTCCTCATCAGCTTTTGTTAAAGCCATTGTATTAGCAGCTATAAAAGGAGACTCCGCAAAAGCTTGACGCAGTTTCTCTCTATTCTGAATAAGGTTAGAAGCACACGCTTGTAGATATTCTACAGAGAAAGGTTTTTCAATATAAGCATCTGCTCCCAGTTCCATCCCCTCTATCTTTGATTGTATATTGGTCTTGGCAGTCAGCAGGATAACCGGAATATGGCTGTAATTCAAATCCGACTTAATCGTCTTACACAATTCGAAACCATCCATCACGGGCATCACAACATCACTTATCACCAGATTCACATAGTTACCATCAAGCACCTTCAATGCTTCTGCACCATTAGTAGCTGTCAACACTGTATAATCTCTCGACAATTGACGAACAACAAAAGTAAGCATATCAGGATTATCTTCTACTACCAGCACAGTGGGACGGTTATCTTTCCTTCCCGCCTGTTCGGCAGGGATTTCGTTTACCCTATCAATTTCCACCTCCGCCTCTGGGGTTAAAGTGATTGTCATATCCTGAACGACCGGTAAAGTCAGACAGAAAATGTTACTTTCTTCTCCTGTCTCCATAGCCAAAGTTCCCTGATGTAATTCAGCCAACGAGCGAGAGAGTGCCAAACCGATTCCAGTGCCAGTAGTCACCTTTCCATCCTCTTGCTCATTGAAACGAACAAAAGGTTTAAAAATCTCCTCTTTCATTTCATCAGGAATGATTACTCCATCGTTTACTGTGCGAATACGGAATAGATTATCATCATCAGTTTCGGGTATTTCCAGCATTACATGTACATAACTCTCGGCATATTTCATTCCATTGTTCAACAAGTTGCTGATGATCTTCGTAAATGCTTCCTGATTAACATGGGCATAGAAATCTTTTTCTGGTACCTGTAAGGTAAATTCCAACCCTTTCTGTTTTGCAAGAGAAGTGAAACGTACATGAGTTTCCTTCAAGACCTCTGTTATATTGCATTTTGCAAAGTTCAACCGGAATCCCTGGCTTTCCGTCTTGCGGAAGTCAAGTAGCTGATTGGTCAGATTGAGTAATCGTTCCGTGTTCTGTTTCATGACGTTCAAGTCTTCACGGGTTTCAGCATCCACTTGTTTTTTCAGTATGATATTTTCCAACGGACCTTTAATCAATGTCAACGGTGTACGTATTTCATGAGCTACATTCGTAAAAAAGTCAATCTTTGCATGATAAACTTCACGTTCTTTCTCCTGCTCAAACTTCTCCATCTGCCTGCGATGCTTGTTGTTACTACGCCTCTTGAAATATATAATTACATACAAAGAACAACCTATAATCAACAAAGCATATACAAAATAAGCCCAAACAGAAAGATAGAAAGGAGGAAGAATATGTACTTTTAATGATATTCCATTTTCATTCCATACTCCATCACTATTAGAAACCTTCACTTTGAATGTATAATTGCCATATCGCAGATTGGAATAAGTAACAATAGGGCTTTCGCCAATTGTCAGCCAATCCGCATCAAAACCATCCAATTTATACATGATTTTACTCATTCTTGGAGCTTGAAAGTCCAATGCTGTTACCCGGAAAGAGAAAGAGTTCTGACTAGACTGAAGAATAAGTTCATCAGAGAAAGTGATACTCTTTTCCAATGGAGATCCCGGTTCACCGACATACACTTCTTTGCCAAACAATAGGAAATCCGTAATCACAATAGATGGGAGCGACCTATTCTCTGAAAAGGTCTTCGGATTGAAAGCGATAAAGCCGTCGATACTTCCCAGATAAATCGTACCATCTTCCGTCTCCAGGCTGGAGTGGTAATTAAACTGATCGCCCAGCAAACCATTGGAGGTAGTATATACTTTCATTGCTCCGGTAGTAGGTTGGAAACATACGAGGCCATTATTCGTTGTCAGCCAGAAAAGTCCATCTTTATCTTCCACAATCTGATAAACGACATCATTTGGCAATCCGTCTGCCAGATTATAGCTGGTAAAGGTTTCCGTTTCCGGATGAAACAAACAGAACCCTCCACCTTGAGTTGTCAACCAAACTTGTCGGTGAGAATCTTCGAAGATACTTACCACTTTATCATAAGGAAGGCTTTTCGGATTATTTTCATTATGCAAATAATTCTTCCATTTCTTCTCACTTACATTATAACAGTAAGCACCGTTTGCGTAAGTGGCCAGCCAGAGGTTTCCTCCCGAATCTTCTTTTATATCATATACAAACCGGCCATTCAGTTCCGGTATCCGGTCAAAATCATCAGATTGTCTGTTGTAGCGCAACAAACCGAATAAAGTACCCAGATAAATATCCCCCGTCGTCGTTCGGCAAATGGAGAAAACGCTATTATCTATCAATGAACGGGGCGAGTCTGTCTTCTGATAGGTTTTCACAATAGCTCCTGTACGAGTATCCACCACTTTTACTCCTTTCGAGAAAGTTCCCACCCAAAGATTATCATCAACCAGGCACAGTCCGTGAACATTTGTAAAAGCATTACTTGGCGTAAAGAAAGAAAAAGTCTTGGTTTTAGGATTAAAACGATTCAAGCCACCATCTTCCGTACCAATCCATAGAATTCCCTGGTTATCTTGACAGAACTCACGCACTCGTTTCCCGTGCAGGCCATTCTCTATTCCTTTCGGATAATATTTCTCGAAGTTCGTATAAAAACGAGGATAGTAGTTTATACCGCCGAAGTAAGAGCCAATCCAAATGCCACCCTCACGATCTTTACACAATGAATAAATGGCATTATCGGATAAAGAATAAGGATCATTAATCGAACTGCGCAAATGAACGTACTTACCTAGCCGGAGATTATAGATATAAAGTCCCGACTCTGCACCAATCCATAGTTCATTGTCAGAAGCAACCAACAGTTCACGACAGAAAACAGACTCCCCGGATTCATCTTCGAAAAGTAAATCATGCAATTTGTTTGAAGTCAGATTCAATTCTTTCACTCCTCCTTTTAAAGAACTTATATACAAGCAGTTGTATGCACCTTTTACAATACAGGTCACTACGTCGTTCGCATAAATTTCCTTGTTATTCACAGGCGATAAATAAGGATGGAGAGTTTTCAGACGGTCTTTCGAATAGAAAAGTCCATCGCCATAACAGCCGATCCAAAGGGTTCCGCTATTGTCAAAAGCAAAAGTCTCAACATTGGTGGTAAGAAAGGAGAAGTTCTGTAAGGTATAGTTCTGAAGCTCTCCTTTTTCCAGATTATAACAGAACAATCCCTGTGATTCCACTGCCATCCAGACACACCCCTGATTATCTCCGGAGATAGCCGTCACAGTATGTTCTATCCTTGTATTCTCTACACTTTGTTTGGTAAAATGCTCGAAAGAATCTTTTTCCGGATAATAGATATAAAGCCCTACGTCCGTACCCACCCAGATACTTCCTTTTTCATCCTCGTAAAGTGCCGTGATGAAATTATTGCCTATGCTCCGCTGACTACGGTCATCATGCTTAAATTTACGGAATGACAGACCGTCATATCTGTTCAGTCCATCCTTGGTGCCGAACCACATAAAGCCCTGCTTATCCTGTAAAATTGTATTTACTGTATTCTGCGATAATCCATTCTGTACACTTAGATTTTTGAAATAATAGTGTTCGTCTGCCACTTGAGCGTGACAGAGTATCTGATAACAAATAAGACAGATTAAAAGAGTCAGGGTTTTCTTCATACTATGTGTTTTCTATCCTTTCGTTTTGAGTTACCAAATGTAGGCAAAATCATAGCGGAAAGATAGTAAATATGTCTCAATGAATGAAAGAATAGTCCTATTTTTCTATTCGGATACACGCATCAACTGTTATAACGGCTCTTTGCGCAGCTAAAAACGGATTTATATCCATTTCTTTGATTTCTGTAGCGAAATGTAGCAAGGCGGACAAACGAACAATAGTTTCAGCAAATTTATCTTCTTTGACTCTCTTTTGTCCACGTGTTCCCTGAATAATTATATAAGCACGCAGTGAATGAATCAGAAATCTGCACCGACGAACGAAAGCTACTAGCTCCTCTTTATTATCGGAAACAAACTCATCTACCAGCGGAGTACCGGCAGCATGCAGTAATGCTTGTACGTAATTGGAAGCAATATAACCATTCTCCGGAATAGAATCAATAATGCGACGAATCCTCAAAATGTCTACCCCGCACCTTCGGCATAGACGATAATGTTCCTACAAAGACAAAATAAATTCCGAATAATGAAAAAGGTATATCAAAAATTCCATAATGAAAGTTTTTTTTAACATACCTCACATTCTTTTTACCTATCTGTTTCAGTCTTTACAGCTGAACCGTTACCCAAAAGATTAGGCCAAGCTTTATCATCCCAGTAAACTCTATCAAGCAATACCACACGCCCTAAAAAAATACCTAGTAACCAATAAAGAAAAAACGGTTTAATACAGAAGAAGATTCAGCCAGCAAAGCCTTACGCTGTTCGCTGTCAGCAGCAAATAAACTGGTAGACAAGATTTCCCCTATTGATCCGTTAGTTGTTACTACAGCAATTTGTTTGACGCCCTCCACCAATTTTCCATTTTGGGGAGAAACAATGTGCCGACGGTTGGGAGAGTCATTGCCGGAGGTTGTAAGGCATTCGTTGTGAAGAAGTATATCATTAATTTTCCATCCCGAACCTACCGGATGATTACCCAAAGCAAGAATAGAACTGTTTCCCATATTTATCAATGCATTTTCTATCAGAGCCTCATTCAATATACCTCTGATTGTTTCCAAAGCATATCCCTTGAGAAAGCCGGACAAATTGATAGTTACTCCCGGCTGTGAAAAAGCGACACTACGATCTCCGGCAGATAAATGTACTGAATGTATAGTGTTCTGATTGTAATTTTCCGAATGAACTGTGATATCGAAGCATCCCAAAGTCCTACCATTATATTCCAGACATAAATCGATCATTGAATAAAGTTCTTCGCTAAGAACAACGGGAGAAACAGAGGCTGTCCGGTTGAGAATAGACAATTCGCTGGCCGGATCATAAAAGTTCGCCATCTTTTCCAGCCGACACAATGCATCATAAATACGATTGACCACAAGCAGCAACTCCCCTTCCGGTTTCCGGCTGCATAAGATAATATCCACCCGTGTATGCATGGAAAGGAACCAGGCATAAAACAAGGAGTTACCATCATTTGACGGTTTGTATAGATGTTGAATAGTGGTCTGCATCGTATAAAACACAAATTAGGCACGGATTACACAGATTACGCGGTTTTTATTTCATTAGAGTAACCGTGAAACCCGTGTAATCCGTGCCTGAATAAAAATCATAAAGGAGTTTTGACGTATCTCCTAATAACTAGAAAACGGAACTATTTCAGTTCTTTAATCTTCACGTTCTTGAACCATACTTCATCTCCGTGGTCCTGAAGAAGTATATTACCTTCCTCCGGATTTCCGAAATTAGGCCAGTTTTTATATTTACTGTATGCTACCAATGCATTCCACATATCATTGTTACGATCATACTCAATCAGCTTAACTCCGTTCAGCCAATGTTCTACATGATTGCCTTTTACAATGATAGTAGCAGTATTGAATTCTTTCTTGTTGAATGGTTTATCTTTAGGAGCCGGAATCAGGTCATACAACGAGCCCAGCTTTCTGTTGCCTTTCACACCCAGTTTTGCATCAGGATGCTTGTCATCGTCAAGAATCTGGAATTCGCAACCGATAGCAGAGCCTTCCCCTTTATTCAGCCCCGGATTCACAAAATATTTAACTCCGCTATTTGCACCTTCAGTAATCTTGAAGTCTACTTTCAGAATAAAGTTCTTGTATTTACGGGTAGTCACAATATCACCACCATTTGCAGATTCAGCTCCACCACTCTTCATTACTTTCAAAATACCATTTTCTATCTTCCAGCCTTTTGCAGGGAAAGTAGAAAGTTTAGCGCCTCTCCATCCGTCAGTAGTCTTACCATCCCATAATAGAGCCCAGCCTTCTTTTGCTTCGCTCGGAGAAATCGTGTTGGCAATCAGATTCACTTCCGGTGCAGCTTGCGCTTCCGGTGTCTGATAGCGTTCTACATCCGTCGTACAAATACGGATATCCTTCCAACGAACTGTTTTTCCTTCATCAGCCGCATTTCCAATAGCGTGCACTTGCAAAGCAATGAAACCTACAGGAGTCATATCATCCCAGATATTAGCACAAGGAACTCCGTTTATCCAGGTACGGATCGAATTACCAACAGCTTCAATACGGGCTTTATTCCATGCGTTATTCTTAAAAGCGGTTTTTGCCGACGGATTCAGTGTCAAAGGATAAAGCCAGTTTCTACGTGCCTCATCATAAATGCCACCCGACCAAGCGCGCTTCGAAGGATCAATCTCAAACTGATAACCGTGTACGCGGCCTTTCTTATAATCCTTCTTGCTTTCACTGCGAAGCTGTACGCCGGAATTTAAACCATCATCTATCTTGAAATCAAATTCAAGGATAAAGTCACCATAATTCTTTGTCGTTGCCAAGAATGTATTGGGAGTTCCCATCTTAGATACACCGACAATAGCGCCATCTACAATTTTATACTCGGCTTTGCCATTCAATTTCTTCCATCCTTTCAGGTTTTTCCCGTTGAAAAGAGGTTCCCAGTTTTGTGCGCCCAACGAAGCGGTACAAAATAAAAGTAAAGTTAATACAATATTTTTCATGATTATTTATTGGTCCTTCTCCATCCCCTTCTCCTAAAGAAAGGAATGGAAAAAGCTGTTTCTATTTATAATTTATAAAATTCATCCCAACCTTTACGCGGCGGAAGTCCCGCCAACATTGCATTAGCAAATTCATTATTTGTAATCTGTTTCGTGCGGCTGTCAAAGAACAGCTGTGTATTAAGCCGTTGAGCCATTACACCCAGTGAGAACACCTGACTCAAAACACCGTTGATTTCGAACGGTGAGCGCGTCTTTTCAATGCCGTTACATGCCAATAAGAAGTTCTCGAAGTGATTGGAAGGACTTTTAGGAACCTTCGGTAATTTGCCAGCCATCTCTTTCGCTTTCTCTTCCGGGATGATAGACAAAGTGCTTCCATGACTCCCCCCTTTAAAGATTAAATCTTTCGTATAGATAATCTTTCCCGGATTCAATTTAGCCGAAGGAGTATCTCCCTGATTCGTCGAAGGAATGTTCGGATCCAATCCCGAAACTCCATAACCGGCAGGAATAGGAGGAAGATTATCCAGACCGTCATACCAAGTAATGTCTACCGGTGGCATCCCTTTACGTTGCGGGAAACGGAAGAGAATCGTGGAAGAATAAGGGAAGAAATAATCATTATGACCATTTGCGTATTGCATGGTGACTTCATAAGGCAACCCCAGTTCCAGGAACTCGTGAGCCGTATCGAGGATATGCGCCCCCCAGTCGCCCAATGCACCCATACCAAAATCATACCAGCAACGCCATTGTCCTAAATGATAATCTTTATTATATTCGTGATAAGGGGTAACTCCGAGCCAGGTGTCCCAGTCCATATCTTTCGGCAGTTGCTGTCCCGAAGGAAGTTTATAGATATTAGTGTCCCATTTATGCCAACGGCGCGGGTTATTCATGTGGGCAGTGATAGCAGTTACGTCTTTGATAATTCCCGCATCCATCCAAGCTTTAAACTGGAAATAGTTTGCTTCAGAATGTCCCTGATTTCCTACCTGGGTAACCAAGTTAGGACGTTTAAGCGCAGCTTGCATCAACAATTCCGCTTCATAGAAAGTACGGGCCAGCGGTTTTTCTACATATACATGTTTTCCGGATGCCAATGCCAGCATACTGATCGGGAAATGTGAATGGTCGGGAGTAGCAATCGCCACAGCATCAAACTCATTACCGGCTTTATCAAACATCTGGCGGAAATCTCTAAACTGTTTTGCCTTCGGATATTTAGCCATAATCTTTTGCGTATGTTTGGCACCCATGTCCACATCACATAACGCTACCACTTCTACCATACCTGTCCGCGCAAAATCTTCAATAATCTGCTCACCGCGGTTACCAATGCCGATATAGGCTATCTTTACCTTGTCACCTCTTCCTTTCTTGGGTGAAATCGTTTGAGCATGCAGTAAGTCACCTGCCCCCAACGCTAATCCGGCAGAAGCCATTGACATCGTTTTCAGAAAATCTCTTCGTGTTACCATAAGTTATTTATTTTCATTGATATTGATTAAGTTCGTGAACGAGTAAACAATGCCCGTAGCCCATTAAACAAGAGACGCAAAATCCCCCAAAAAGCATAAAGCACAAAAGTAAATATGATGATATAAAAAATAGAAGTTATCATCTCCGTAAATGGCGCATGATAAGCTATAATTGCATAGAGGTGTATCAAATTGGATACTACGAAACAAACGAGTAAAGTAATTAACTCTATTTTCTTTCGTCGTGCGGTTACAATCGTGTCTTTCATACTACTTCGGGTGTTTTTACAGATTGATGGTTCAGATAATCTATTTTATATTCATCGGGGAAGTAGAGCATCCGCTCTTCCTCCAGTGCCTGATGTCCCAGCAAACAAAGCATACTTGCATAGTATCCTTCTTCCGCTATTCTTTCCGGTTGTTTTTGTGTTATGACGGCTTCAACGAACGCTTCCAGCAACAAGGACGTACCGTCACTCTTAGGTCGTTCTCCAATAATGAACTCTCCAGTGTTCTCATTTGCAGTTTCCGGAGCCCAACTCGTTCCGGCAAAAGGAAGAGAATCGAAAACTTTGTTTTCCCAATCATTCACCATCTGCAGGAAAGCCGGTGCAGGAGCCACATTCTCAAAGTAATATTTTCCCTTTTCCGGTTCTACCGTACCAAGGTTACCCATGATCTGTTCTTCCAGTCCATAGAATTTATTGGATATAACGGAGTCGAACGTCATCTTCACCCCATCATCAAAGACATATACACAACTCACATTATCATACACATCCCTGCCATCCTTCCAATAAGTAATAGCACCATGCCCCATCACTTTCTCGGGAATCTTACGCAAAGCCCAACTTCCGATCTGAAGCTGGTGGCAAGCGAGTTCCGTCATCAGTCCCTTCGAGAATTCCTTGTAAAGACGCCAGTTTATCAGGCGTTCCAGATTGGGTGAAGGTACCGAGCGTCTCCAATCGCCATTCCGGTTCCAAAAGGTACGGATTGCATTTATTTCACCAAAGGTACCCGCATGAATCATCTCCATCGCTTTGATGTAACGAGGGTCGAACAAACGTTGTTGACCAGTGAAGAAAATCTTTCCCGTGCTACGATGTTTCTGATACATACGGTAACACTCTTCCATCGTAAAACCTATCGACTTCTCACAAAATACATGCTTTCCTGCGTCGAAAGCATCCAAGACGATTTTACACTAAGAGGGGTAGCTACGAGTATGGCATCTATCGACTTATCTTCCAGCACTTCCCGGTAGTCACCATACACTTTGGCATTAGGCACAAGTTCCAATGCGCTCTCGATAGACGGTTTATAAATGTCGCACAATGCTACGATCTCGACTTTGGGGTTCTTAGCCAGAAATCCCATTAAAAACCGTCCCCGGGAACCGGGCCCGATAATTGCCAGACGACACTTCTCGTTTGAGGTGTTCATCACCTCCGAAAAAGCAGAAAGCCAAGGGCTTGCTGCAAGAAGAGTGCCAGCCCCGGCTATGCCTAAATTCTTTAGAAAATCCCGCCTGCTAATAGGGGTATGTTTCATGCTTGTGGTATTTAAGATTATAATTGGTTTATTTGAAAATCAGTTATTAAATACAGGTGCTTTTTGTGTTTCGTAAGAAGGAGATCCTCCCTCTACGTAAGGCCAACCTTCTTGGTCCCACTTGATCTGGTCCAACAACAGAATACGTCCGTTCTCCGGGGTCGATCTTGAAAAACCATGATACAGAAGCCAGTCTTGTCCGGCATCATCCCGGATAATCTGCGAACCGTGCCCATTTCCTACAAAATGATCATTCGCACCTATCACCAAAGAATAACCATTCTTCAACATCGGTTTACCGGTCTTGTCTTTGTACGGGCCCCATACTTTCTTGGAACGTCCCACTACGACTTTATATGTACTTTTCACTCCTTGACAACAACTTCCTATGGAGGCAAACATATAATAATAATCGTCGTGCTTATGGATATAAACAGCTTCAAAAGCAGTTCCCGCTATTCTCTTTTTTTTCGCTCCCGGCATGATCGACAGCCCATCCGCAGTCAGTTCAATAACATATATTCCCCGGAAGCTGCCCCATACCAAATAGTTTCTCCCCTCATACTGCAGGAGACTGGGATCGATCGAGTTCTGTACACCAATCTCATTGCTACGGAACATCTTACCATGATCCGTAAAAGGTCCCTGCGGAGAGTCGGCCGTAGCTACCCCTATTCCACACGTTTGTTCTCCTCCCCACACTGACATTGCATAATAAAGCACATATTTACCGTTAATATAATTAATGTCAGGTGCCCAAATTCCGGCTTTGGGTTCAAATCTGGGACGAGTTTTATTTGTGAATGCCGTGTTGCAATAAGTCCATTGCACCAAGTCTTTCGACTTCATGATCGGAACGTTTCTGGTAGATTCGGTAGCATACACATAAAAATAACCATCCGCAGCCTTAATTACCGTAGGGTCAGGCATGGCAATATCTACAACCGGATTCTTATAACTCACTGCAGATTTTGTCTGTGCTTTCCCCTGCGAAAAACAAGTACCAACCATGAAAACGAAAACGAACAAATTTACATATTTTTTCATCAAATCATTCTTTTAAGAGTTCCTTTTTACCTAATCTTTATAGCTATAAATCAATATTAACTTACAAAATCCTTTGGAAGCACTCCAAATTGTTTCTGGAAACACTTGGCAAAATAAGACGGAGAATTAAACCCTACCATATAGCAAATCTCATTTACCCGGTTTTCTCCTTCTTTCAATAATTGAGCAGCCTTCTTCAAACGTTCCAGTCGAAGATATTCATTCGGACTCAAATCCAAGACTCCCTTTATCTTCCGATAGAAATTAGAACGGCTCATATTCAGGCTATCCGCCATATCATCCATGCTAAATTCCGGATTACTATAATTCACCTGGATAACCTCATTCAACTTCTTTATAAAATCTTCGTCAGCTTTTGTCAACGCCATCGTATTGGCTGCCACAAAAGGAGACTGTGCAAAAGCCTTGCGCAGTTTCTCCCTATTCTGAATAAGGCTGGAAGCACAAGCCTGTAAATATTCCACAGAAAAAGGTTTCTCCAGATAAGCATCTGCTCCCAGTTCCATTCCCTCTATCTTAGACTGGATATTCGTCTTCGCAGTCAACAAAATAACGGGAATATGGCTATAATTCAAATCTGACTTGATCGTCTTACACAATTCAAAACCATCCATCACAGGCATCACAACATCACTAACCACCAAGTTCACATAATTACCATCCAACACTTGCAACGCTTCCGCACCATTAGTGGCAGTCAATACAGTATATTCTTTCGATAGCTGACGCACTACAAAGGCAAGCATATCCGGATTGTCTTCTACAACCAGCACTGTAGGACGGTTATCTTTCTTTTCCGTCTCCCCGGCAGGAACTCCACTCATCCTGTCTATTTCAACTTCCGGTTCCGGGGTTAAGGTTATTGTCATGTCCTGAACAATCGGCAAAGTCAGACAGAAGGTATTATTTTCTTCCCCTTCTCCCATAGCTAAAGTCCCTTGATGCAGTTCAGCCAATGAACGGGAAAGAGCCAAGCCGATTCCTGTTCCGGTAGTCACCTTGCCGTCTTCTTTTTCATTGAAACGAACGAAAGGCTTGAATATTTCCTCCTTCATCTCATTGGGAATAATCACTCCATCATTCTCCGTACGAATACAGAATGAATTGTTGTCATCCGTTTCCGGCACTTCCAAAGATATGTGTACGTAGCTTTCAGCATACTTCACCCCATTATTCAACAGATTACTGATAATCTTCGTAAACGCCTCCCGGTTCACATGCGCATAGAAATCCTCCTCGGGCACTTGCAAAGTAAACTCCAAGCCTTTCTGTTTGGCAAGGGAAGTAAAACGCACATGAGTCTCTTTCAGCACCTCCGTTACATTACATTTCGCAAAATTCAGGCGGAATCCCTGACTTTCCGTTTTACGGAAATCAAGCAACTGGTTAGTCAGGTTCAACAACCGTTCCGTATTCTGCTTCATTACATTCAAGTCTTCCCTCGTTTCCGCATCGACCTGTTTCTTCAATATGATGTTTTCCAAAGGACCTTTAATCAGCGTCAACGGTGTACGTATCTCGTGGGCCACATTCGTAAAGAAATCAATCTTTGCATGATAAACTTCACGTTCCTTCTCCTGCTCGAATTTCTCCATCTGCCTGCGGTGTTTGCTGTTACTGCGTCTCTTGAAATACATAACCGTATACAGGGAGCAGCCGATAATCAGCAGAGCATACACACAATACGCCCATATAGAGAGATAAAAAGGAGGAAGAATATGTACCCCTAATGACACTTCGTCGTCACTCCATACACCGTCGCTATTAGCAACCTTTACCCGGAAGGTATAATCACCATAACGAAGATTGGAATAAGTAACGATAGGGCTTTCGCCAACCGTCAGCCAATCCGTATCAAAGCCCTCCAGTTTATACATAATTCGGCTCGTTTTCGGAGCCTGGAAATCCAACGCTGCTACACGGAAAGAAAAAGAATTCTGATTGGACTGGAGCACAAGCTGGTCGGAGAAAGTTATACTCTTCTCTAACGGAGATCCCGGTTCGCCGGCATATACCTCCTTACCAAACAGAAAGAAATCAGTAATGGCAACAGACGGAATGAACTTATTCTCCGAGAAATTCTTGGGATTAAAAGCAATAAAACCATCAATGCTACCCAGATAGATCGTACCATCTTCAGTCTCAAAGCTTGAACGATAATTAAACTGGTCGCCCAACAAGCCATTGGAGGTGGTATATACTTTCATCACGCCAGTGTTGGGTTGGAAGCAAACCAGACCGTTGTTGGTTGTCAACCACAAAAATCCGTCTTTATCCTCCACAATCTGATATACAACATCGTTCGGCAATCCGGCCGACAAATTATAATTGGCAAATGTGTCCGTATCCGGCTGAAAACGACAGAATCCTCCTCCTTGGGTAGTCAGCCAGATTTGCCGGTGAGAATCTTCAAAGATGCTCAAGACCTTGTCATACGGAAGGCTCTTCGGATTATTTTCATCGTGCAAATAGTTCTTCCATTTCTTTTCGCTCACATTGTAGCAATAAGCTCCATTTGCATAAGTTGCCAGCCATAGATTACCACCGGAATCTTCCTTTATATCATATACAAACCTGCCGTTCAGTTCCGGTATCCGGTCAAAATCATCAGATTGTCTGTTGTATCGCAGCAAACCGAATAAAGTACCCAGATAAATATCACCCGTCGTTGTGCGGCAAATAGAGAACACGCTATTGTCTATCAATGAACGGGGAGAGTCTGTTTTCTGATAGGTTTTCACGATAGCTCCCGTACGCGTATCTACTACTTTCACTCCTTTTGAGAAGGTTCCTACCCAAAGATGGTTATCAATCAAACACAGACCATGCACATTGGTAAAAGCACTGCTAGGGGTAAAAAAGGAAAAAGTCTTGGTCTTCGGGTTGAAACGGTTCAAACCGCCGTCTTCCGTACCAATCCACAGAATACCCTGATTATCCTGGCAAAACTCACGTACCCGTTTTCCATGCAAACCATTATCTGTTCCTTTGGGATAATATTTTTCAAAATACGTATAAAAACGCGGATAGTAGTTCACACCTCCAAAATAAGATCCAATCCAGATACCACCCTCTCGATCCTTACACAAGGAATAAATAGCATTATCGGACAAAGAATAAGGGTCGTTGATCGAACTGCGCAAATGAACATATTTACCCATTCGAAGATTATAAATATAGAGTCCCGATTCTGCACCAATCCACAATTCATTATCAGAAGCGACCAGCAGTTCGCGACAAAAAACAGACTCTCCATTTTCATCCTCTGAAAGTAAGTCATGTAGTTTGTTAGAGGTCAGGTTCAGTTCTTTCACTCCTCCTTTTAAAGAGCCTATATATAGACAATTATATGCTCCTTTCACCAGGCCTATCACGACATCATTCTCATAAGTTTTTTGATTGTCTACAGGTGATACATAAGGATGAAGGGTTTGCAAACGGTCTTTCGAAAAGAAAAGTCCATCACCATAGCAACCAATCCAAAGAGTTCCGCTATTATCGAAAACAAAAGACTGAACATTGGTGGAGATAAAAGGAAAGTTCTTCAATGTATAATTCCGGAGCTTTCCTTCCTCCAAATCATAACAAAATAATCCCTGTGACTCTACCGCTACCCAGACACATCCCTTATTGTCTCCGGAAATTGCAGTTACGGTATGTTCAATTTTCGTATTTTCTACGCTCAATTCAGCAAAATGCCGGAAAGAATCTTTTTCCGGATGATAGATATAAAGTCCGACGTCCGTACCTACCCAGATATCTCCTTTCGCATCCTCATAAAGTGCTGTGATAAAATTATTGCCAATACTCCGCCGTGTGCGGTCATCATGTTTGAACTTGCGGAATGACAAACCGTCATATCTATTCAAACCATCTTTGGTGCCGAACCACATAAAGCCTTGCCTGTCCTGCAAAATCGCATTGACCGTATTTTGGGATAACCCGTTCTGTACACTAAGATTTTTAAAATAGTAATGTTCGTCCGCCATCTGTGCATGGCAGCCTATCCGATAGCCTATTAAACAGATTAAAAGTATTAGAACTTTCTTCATAAACATACGTGTTTTCTATCCTTCCGTTTGAGTTATCAAATGTAGGCAAAATCATAGCGGAAAGATAGTAAATATGTCTCAATGAATGAAAGAATAGTCCTATTTTTCTATCCTGATACGCGCATCAACTGCTATAACGGCTTTTTGCGTAGCTAAAAGCGGATTTATATCCATTTCTTTGATTTCTGTAGCGAAGCGTAACAAAGTGGACAAACGAACAATAATTTCAGCAAACTTATCTTCATTGACTCCTTTTTGTCCCCGTGTTCCCTGAATGATTTTATAAGCACGCAGCGAATGAATCATTGAGTAGGCTTCTTCGTAGGAAAGTGGAGCCAAACCGGAAGACACATCTTTCAGCACCTCCACAAAAATACCTCCCAAACCGCAAAGCACTACATGACCGAACTTCTCTTCGTATTTCGCACCGATAAACAATTCCGTACCTTTCAACATCGGCTGTACCATAATTGCCCTAGCATCAGGAATCTGCATCATACGATCGAATTCCAGTGCCAGATGTTGCTCGCTTTTGATGTTCAGAACTACACCACCGACATCCGATTTATGCACTGGACCAACGACTTTGGCAACTACCGGGAATCCGCACCGACGGGCAAAGGCTACTATCTCCTCTTTATTATCGGAAACAAACTCATCTACCAGCGGAATACCGGCAGCATGCAGTAATGCTTGTACGTAATTGGGAGCAATATAACCATTCTCCGGAATAGAATCGATAATGCGACGAATCCTCGGAACGTCTACTCCGAACAGTTCTATTTCAGGAACTGCAGGTTTAGGAACATTGACAATGCGGGAAAGGGCAGTACCCAGGGTCACTTCATCTGCAAAATTCACGTGTCCTTTTGCCAGGAAGGCGGCAACCTCCGCTCCGGCTGTATTAATCGAAGGAAGTATAGGGAAAATCGGTTTCTTGCAAGTTTGCATCTTCTCGTGAAGCACGTCATACATTTCAAACATGGTAACCAATCCCGGAGTTCCGAAGATGGCCATCATGGCGTCTATATTGTCGAGTTTCTCCTCGCAGTAGTCGATGCAAAGACGCAGATGCTCCGGTGTTCCGGTAGCCAGAATATCAATAGGATTCCCAACGGCAGCACCGGGGAACAGTCGGGCTTTTAGTTCTTCGGCTATTTCTCCTTCCAGTTTAGGAACATTCAGTCCGCCTTTACTCAAGGCGTCTGTCAGCATCACTCCCGGACCTCCGGCATGGGTGATAATAGCAAAATTCTTCCCTTTCAATTCGGGCAGAGTAAACACACAACCTACAGTAGTCAATTCTTCACGAGAGAAACAACGTACAATCCCCGCTTTACGGAACAATGCTTCCACTGCCGAATCGGAACTGGCGATTGCACCTGTATGGGAAGACGCCGCCCGGCTTCCGCTCTCCGAACTTCCGGCTTTGATTGCCGCAATCTTACATCCTTTTCTAATCAAAGACGAAGCATGGAATAACAACCTGTCCGGATTCTGAATACTTTCAATATAAAGCAGTTTTAGATGAGAGTCTTTTTCGGGATCGAAGTTCTCATCCATAAATTGCAATACATCTTCTACGCCAATCTGCTTGGCATTTCCCACCGACCAGACTGAATTGAACTGCAAACCTTTTGTAACGGCACTTTCGAGAATAAATACCGCCGTAGCACCGGAGCTGGAAATCAAGTCCACCCCTTTCGGATTTAAATTGGGAATTGGCTGGCTGAACACGCTATGATGCCATGTGTTCATCAATCCGATACAATTAGGACCAATCAATGAGGCTCCGTATTTATTGACTGTTTCCAGAATACGCTCTTCCAACAGTGCTCCTTCGTGGGTTTCTTCACCAAAACCTGCAGAAAGTATGATAAATGCCCTGGTTTGCTTCTTGCTGGCCAATGTTTCCACAATATCGGGACACATTACAGCAGGTATAGCCAACACTGCCAGATCCGTATCCGGCAGGTCGCTCACATCCGCAAAAGCAGGAACTCCCTGTACTTCCTTCTCCTTCGGATTCACCGCCCGAAGTTCTCCCTGATAACCTCCATTTATCAAATTCTTTAATATTGCGCCACCCGGCTTATGTACATTATTCGATGCCCCTACTACAACAATGCTTTCAGGACGAAGCAACTGGGTTGTTATCATATCATGCTTTGGTTTTCGTTTAACTTAGGTACAAATATATTCTTTCTTATGAGAAAAAAGAAAGAAAAAGGGAAGAATTGTATATAGAAACAAACTGTAAAAAAGAAAAAGATTAAGATTACAAATAGGTTATACTAACTTTTTGAAAAATGAAGCCGTCATCTCTTCATGAAATTCTGATCATCAGGGATGAAATTATTTTTATGCAGAAAAAACGGATATAAAACTAATAAAGAATCTGAAATATACGCCACAAAGACCAAGATGTATCAAGAAAGGGAAAGAAAGACCATTTGTAAATTTCAAATTCACACGAAATAGAGATTAAAACGAATTAAATTAATAGCTCAAAAAGACTATATATAAAAAAGGATCAATTATCTCAATTCCACATTTCAAATTAACACTATTAGTATCTCACTATTTCAGGAGCAACCAGAAGAAAATTTGTACCTAAAAAAAACTTTTATCTCTTTGTTTAAAAGCAAAGACATGTTTCTCTCTAACCAATGAATCGTTCCTTTAAAAGCAACAGAAGCTTCCTTTAAAAGGAACGGTGTTCAATTCTGCCAATAATTATACATATTCACTTATTTATATTCAAATTCATATAGTTATTTCTGCATATTCTTACAATACCTTATACATTATTTATTTTATTAGGACGAAGTTTAGATACTAATATTTTGTTTTAATCTTAAAAACAGAACATGCGAGAATAAATCCAACATATCAGTAAATAGCTTTATGTTAGAATAGCTATCAAATTTACATCATTCTTATGAGACACCCCCGACTATGAGAATGAAAAATCTGTGTTAATCCGTGTAATCTGTGATGAAAAGTCACTATCTTTGCACATTACAAAGCTGAAAACAACAAAAATCACACTATATAATGGAAAAGAAATTCAAAAGAACCACCGTCACATCGGCACTTCCGTATGCGAACGGGCCTGTCCACATCGGTCACCTGGCGGGTGTATACGTACCGGCAGATATTTATGTGCGTTATCTGCGTCTGAAAAAAGAAGATGTATTATTCATCGGAGGTTCGGACGAACACGGAGTACCTATCACGATCCGTGCCAAAAAAGAAGGAATTACTCCGCAGGATGTAGTAGACCGTTACCATTCACTGATTAAAAAATCATTCGAAGAATTCGGTATTTCATTCGATGTGTATAGCCGCACCACTTCACCGACGCATCACCAACTGGCTTCGGATTTCTTCAAAACATTGTACAATAAAGGAGAATTCATCGAAAAAACGTCTGAACAATATTATGACGAGGAAGCAAAAACATTCCTTGCCGACCGTTATATCACCGGAGAATGTCCCCACTGCCATTCGGAAGGCGCTTACGGCGACCAATGCGAAAAGTGCGGAACCTCACTTTCTCCTACGGACCTTATCAATCCCAAAAGCGCCATCAGCGGCAGCAAACCGGTGATGAAAGAAACCAAGCACTGGTATCTTCCTCTCGACAAACACGAAGCATGGCTGCGCAAATGGATTCTGGAAGACCACAAAGAATGGCGTCCCAATGTATACGGCCAATGCAAAAGCTGGCTCGACATGGGGTTGCAGCCACGTGCCGTGAGCCGTGACCTCGACTGGGGAATCCCTGTGCCAGTAGAAGGAGCAGAAGGAAAAGTGCTCTACGTATGGTTCGACGCACCTATCGGCTACATCTCCAACACCAAAGAACTGCTCCCCGACAGCTGGGAAACTTGGTGGAAAGATCCCGAAACCCGCCTGATCCATTTCATTGGAAAAGACAACATCGTGTTCCACTGCATCGTATTCCCTGCCATGCTGAAAGCAGAAGGCAGCTATATCCTGCCGGACAACGTGCCGAGCAACGAATTCCTCAACCTCGAAGGAGACAAAATCTCCACTTCCCGCAACTGGGCCGTATGGTTGCACGAATATCTGGCTGACTTCCCAGGCAAACAGGACGTACTCCGCTACGTACTGACCGCCAATGCACCGGAAACGAAAGATAACGACTTCACCTGGAAAGACTTCCAAGCACGCAATAACAACGAACTGGTAGCCGTATACGGTAACTTCGTAAACCGCGCAATGGTATTGACTCAAAAATACTTCGACGGACGCGTACCCGCACAAGGTGAATTGACCGACTACGACAAGGAAACGCTGAAAGAATTTGCAGACGTAAAAGCAGAAGTGGAAAAACTGCTCGACGTATTCAAATTCCGCGACGCACAGAAAGAAGCCATGAATCTGGCACGTATCGGCAACAAATACCTGGCCGACACCGAACCGTGGAAACTGGCAAAAACAGATATGGAGCGTGTAGGTACTATCCTCAACATCTCCCTGCAACTGGTTGCCAACCTTGCCATCGCCTTCGATCCGTTCCTGCCGTTCAGCTCGGAAAAACTCCGCAAAATGCTGAACATGGATACTTTCGAATGGTCTGAACTGGGAAAAGATAACCTGCTTCCTGTAGGCCATCAGTTGAACAAACCGGAATTATTGTTCGAGAAGATCGAAGACGCTACTATCGAAGCACAGGTACAAAAGTTGCTCGATACAAAGAAAGCAAACGAGGAAGCCAACTACAAAGCCAATCCTATCCGCCCGAACATCGAATTCGACGATTTCACGAAACTGGATATCCGTGTAGGTACCATTCTCGAATGCCAGAAAGTTCCGAAAGCGGATAAATTGCTGCAATTCAAAATCGATGACGGACTGGAGACACGTACCATCGTATCAGGTATTGCCAAGCATTATCAACCGGAAGAGCTGGTAGGCAAACAGGTTTGCTTCATCGCTAATCTCGCTCCGCGCAAACTGAAAGGAATCGTCAGCGAAGGCATGATTCTTAGTGCCGAAAACAACGACGGCAGTCTGGCAGTTATCATGCCGGGACGTGAAGTGAAGCCGGGCAGCGAAGTAAAATAATAAAACTAGAATAGGGAATACATGAAAAGCTATCATCACGCATAGCCTTTTCATGTATTCTTTGCAAATAACATGAGCGAGAATCAGTCACTAAAAGAAAAGACAGCCAAAGGACTATTTTGGGGAGGATTCAGCAACGGCATACAGCAGTTGCTAAACCTGCTTTTCGGAATATTCCTCGCGCGGTTACTCACTCCGTCAGATTATGGAATGGTGGGAATGTTGGCCATCTTTTCCCTCATTGCCAGCTCGATACAAGAAAGTGGTTTCACAGCTGCCCTTGTTAATAAGAAAGAAGTGACACATAACGATTACAATGCCGTCTTCTGGTTCAATGCGGGCATCAGCTTGTCCTTGTACCTGCTGTTATTCCTGTGCGCACCGCTCATTGCCGATTTTTACCATACTCCCGAACTGACACCACTGGCACGTTATTCTTTTATCGGCTTCTTCATAGCCAGTCTGGGAATATCCCACAGCGCCTATCTTCTGCGAAACCTGATGGTGAAACAGCGGGCCCTATCTTCCGTCATCGGGCTTACCGTATCCGGAATCACCGGAGTCACTCTTGCCTACTTTGGTTTCTCTTACTGGGGTATTGCCACACAAAGCATCGTTTATGTAGCCGTCAACACAGCTTGCTACTGGCATTTCACCCGTTGGCGGCCGAGCTTGCAGTTCAACTTCACCCCGATTAAGGACATGTTCGGATTCAGCGGGAAACTACTGGTTACCAATGTGTTCAATCACATCAACAACAACCTGTTCTCTGTGATACTGGGTAAGTTCTACACCGAAAAGGAAGTAGGATATTACAATCAGGCCAACAAATGGTGCGGCATGGGACAGCTCTTTATATCCGGCATGATAAACGGAGTAGCGCAACCGGTACTGACCAAAGTGTCGGACGACCTTGAACGGCAAAAACGGGTATTCCGCAAAATGCTGCGTTTCACCGCCTTTGTCTCGTTTCCCGCCATGCTCGGATTGGGAATAGTATCAGAAGAACTGATTATCATCACCATCACCGACAAATGGTATTCCAGCATATCCATCATGCAGATTCTGTGTATCAGCGGAGCCTTCACTCCCATCGCATACCTCTATCAGCAACTCATCATCAGCAAAGGGAAATCCCGCATCTATATGTGGAACACCATAGCGCTCGGCATAATTCTACTGTCAGGCGTTCTGCTAGTCCACTCACACGGGATCTATGCCATGCTTGCCGTCTATGTATCCACCAATATACTGTGGCTATTGACGTGGCACTACTTCGTATGGCAGGAAATCGGACTAAAGCTGCGCCATGCACTGATAGACATACTTCCTTATGCTGTCATTGCCGCCACCGTAATGGTAATCACCTATTATTCCACTCGTTCCATCGAGAATATTTATCTCCGCCTGGCAAGCAAGATAGTGCTTGCTGCAGCACTCTACGTAGCAGCTATGTGGGGCAGCCGTTCGGTTACTTTTAAAGAAAGCATCCAATATTTCATCAAAAAGAAGACACATGAACCCAAATGACCTATCCACCCGATACCGCCTTCTGAATAATTCTTTCAAAAAGACGATGATTTATCACATAGGTATAGATGCCGGATTCTTTACCGAATATACCTATATGCTCCATGCAATGCTCTATTGCCTGCAACACAAAATACAGTTCAAGCTTTATTCCGATGACGCCAACTTCGGATGGGAAAAAGGTTGGGAAGATTGTTTCGCACCTTTCTGCGAACAAGTGCACGAACCATTTCACCACACCTACAACACTCATCGCCTGCCTTCATGGCAAGCATTAATGAAAGACAAAAAACTGCCTAAGAAGAAATTACTGAAATGGAAACTGAAAGTAACCTGCAAAAACATCATCGGAAAAACGATTGCCTGCTTCACCTATGGCAAACCGGTCTTGCTCAACTTCCAAGTGACATTCAATCCCAACCAACACTTCCATATTCCCGAACTGGGAATAGACGGTGATTACCTCCACACCTTCCAAAAGCTGACGGAAATCACCTGGAAACTCAACGACACCACTGCACAGGAATGTCGCCAATTTGCCGCAACCTTGCAACTTCCGTCCCAATACGCAGGATGCCAGATACGGGGAGGAGACAAGATCACCGAAACCAACCTGCTTCCACCGGAACACTACATACGGCTTATTAAAGAAAAGACAGCCATCCGCGACGTCTTTGTATTGACCGATGACTACCGCCTCTTCGAACAAGTGCAAACCCTCGCTCCGGACATACACTGGTACACCCTTTGCAGCCCCAACGAACAAGGCTACGTCAACAGCGCTTTCACGCAGACCACCAAAGAGCTGAAACAGAAACAAATGACACGTTTCCTTTCCTCGATACAGATATTGATGGATGCCTCCGTCTTTATAGGAAGCATCACCACCGGCCCCAGCCTGTTCCTATTGAAGAAATTCTATCCGGGCATCCATCCGGCAGACTGTCTGCTCAAGGATTTTCCACAGGCATCCGTCCTCCCCATTCCGGAACGCGGACGAGTGGCCACCGAATTTATCCGCAGGCATTAAACAAAATTTCAACAGAGTCTTACCTCTTAGAAGCAATTAATTACTATTTTTGCACCATATCATAACAGTAGTTCATACAAAAAATGAAAAGGAACATAGCTATTATACTGGCAGGCGGAGTAGGCAGCCGATTAGGTCTGTCAACGCCTAAACAATTTTTCAAAGTAGCGGGCAAAATGGTAGTGGAACATACCATCGACGTATTCGAAAGTAATCCGCACATAGACGAAATAGCCATTGTCTCCAACCCTTTCTATATCTCCGACATCGAATCCATCATTATCAAGAATGGATGGAAGAAAGTAAAGAAAATACTAAAAGGAGGAGAAGAAAGATACCATTCCAGCCTTTCTGCGATCAATGCCTACGAAGGGGAAGATGTTAACTTAATCTTCCATGACGCTGTACGTCCTTTGGTCAGTCAGCGGATTATTAACGACGTTATTGAAGCGTTGAAGACTTATAAAGCCATTGATGTGGCAATGCCTGCCACAGATACCATTATTGAAACCGAAGGAGATTTCATTCGGAGCATCCCCGACCGCAGCAAGTTGAAGCGCGGGCAGACTCCACAAGCGTTCCATATAGAAAGCATCCGCCGGGCATACGAAATTGCTTTGGAAGATCCGTACTTCAAAGTAACTGACGACTGTGGCGTGGTAGTAAAATATTTGCCTGAAGAGCCCGTGTATGTCGTTACGGGAGAAGAAAGCAATATGAAACTGACTTATAAGGAAGATACTTATTTGTTGGACAAGTTTTTCCAACTCCGCAAAAGCGAACTAAGCAATCTCCCCCGCGAAGAGTCCCAACTAAATAATAAAGTAGCAGTCGTCTTCGGTGGAAGCTATGGCATCGGAGCTGACATTGCCCGCATTCTACAAGAGAAAGGCTCCCAAGTATTCTGCTTTTCACGAAAAATGAACGGTACGGATGTAGGATGCAAAGAACAAGTGGCAAACGCACTCAAAAACGTATACCAACAAACCCAACGGATAGACTACATCATCAATACTGCCGGCATACTGAATAAAGAACCTTTGGTCAGCAGCGACTATCAGACTATCAGTAACGCAGTGAACACCAATTATATGGGAACAATCAATGTAGCACTCGAAGCCTATCCTTACCTGAAAGAAAGTAAGGGAAAACTGATATTTTTCACTTCCAGTTCCTACACTAGAGGCAGGGCTTTCTACAGCATCTATTCGTCTACAAAAGCTGCGATTGTAAATTTCGTACAAGCCATCGCACAAGAATGGGAATCGTTTGGTATCAGCGTTAACTGTATCAATCCCGAACGTACCAAAACTCCGATGCGCGTTCACAACTTCGGTACCGAACCGGAAGGCAGTCTGCTCTCTTCCGAAAAAGTGGCAATGGCTACCGTACAGTCACTACTCACCGAATTTACCGGCCAAGTTATCGACATTAAAAGAAACGAGTTATGAACAACCCCTATCTATCCGCTTATGTAGCACAGAATCTGCGTACTTGTCAGCTGAAACAACTTGCGATACTTGAAGAGGTAGACCGTATTTGCCGAAAGCATAAAATCAACTACTGGCTGGATGGCGGCACACTTCTCGGAGCAGTACGCCATGGCGGTTTTATACCGTGGGATGACGATATTGATTTAGGAATGCTCCTGCCCGACCTACAGAGATTTATCAAAATAGCTCCCGGTGAACTTTCCGAATCTTTATTCTTGCAAACGCCCGAAAGCGATCCGCTGAACAAAGAACCTATCATCAAGATACGTGACCTGAATTCGCTCTATATAGAAGCCGGAGACACTTTCGACGTCCATTACGAAAAAGGACTTTTTCTGGACATCTTTCCGTTTATTCCTTATCCAAGTGTTCCCCGGTCATGGGTGAAGAAATTGTGCAAAGGTATATCCACCAGCTACTCCATCTTGCATGCGCGGCATTATTACAGCATGCGTTCGTTTGCCGAATTTTTCTACTTTGGCGCCAAAAACATAGCGTACAGGAGTATTTGGAATATTCTATGTTTATTTTATAAGAAGAATACCTACTTGTCCAATATCTTGATTAACAATGGTTATGGTATCATGCACCGAAATGATTCCGTATTTCCTCTTTCGGAAATTACTTTCGAAGGAAAAACATTCATGGCACCAGCCAGCCCGGATGCCTATCTAAAAGATTTATACAAAAATTATATGGACATTCCACCCAAGGAAAAGCAGATGATCCATGCCATTTATATTCACCCGGAATTAATTAAGAAGTCATGAAATCCGCTTTAGTAGACGTCCCGGTACTTATCCTGTTCTTCAACCGCCCGCAACAGTTGTCGCAAGTGTTCGAGCAAGTGAAGAAAGCGCGTCCGTCCCGACTCTTCCTCTATCAGGACGGAGCACGAAACGAACGTGACCTGCCCGGAATAAAAGCCTGCCGTGAAATCGTATCACAGATAGACTGGGAATGTGAAGTAGAACGGCTTTATCAGGAAAAGAATTTCGGCTGCGACCCTTCGGAGTACATTTCGCAGAAATGGGCCTTTTCGAAAGTCGACAAGTGCATCGTATTGGAAGACGACGATGTGCCCGCCGTCTCCTTTTTCCAATTCTGCAAGGAGATGCTGGATAAATACGAATATGACACCCGCATCAGCATGATTGCCGGATTTAACCCCGAAGAAATCACCCAAGATATGCCCTATGACTATTTCTTTACCACCACCTTCTCTATCTGGGGATGGGCAAGCTGGAAACGGGTAGTCGACCAATGGGATGAGTTCTACAACTTCCTGAACGACTCCTTCAATATGCAACAACTGGAACAGCTTATCAAGGAACGCAAATTCCGGAGCGACTTTATCTACATGTGCCAGCGTCACCGGGAACAGCAGAAAGCCTTTTATGAAACGATCTTCCACGCCTCCATACTGTTCAACTCCGGGCTAAGCATCGTGCCTACCCGCAACATGATTAATAACTTGGGAGCAACGGCAGATTCCACCCATTTCGCCGGCTCGATTCATACCCTGCCCAAAGGTTACCGCCGCATCTTCACAATGAAGCGCTATGAGGTGGATTTTCCACTGAAACATCCCCGCTACGTCATCGAAAACGTTGCCTACAAAGAGAGCGTTTACCGCATCATGGGCTGGGATCATCCGTGGATCAAGATCGGACGTTCGTTCGAAGAACTGTTCCTCAACCTGAAATACGGCAATTTCTCCATCATTATGAAAGCTGTCAAAAACCGAATCAACAAATGGCTGAAAAGAAACAAGCACCACTAAATAAGTTGCTTACTATTTATTTTTACCATACCCGCCTCACACGGGAAAGCTACGAGGAATGGAAAGAATATAAATTCCCCGGACACATCTTATACGGACTTCCTTTACTGGAGAATTACGGAATACACTCCGTGATGCACAAATGCAAATATTTCTCCGGCCGTCTGAAACTCATGCTTTACGCCACCAAAGAGATTCTCTTCTGCAAGGAGAAATACGACGTCCTCTACGCCACCTCTTTCCGGGGTATAGAGCCCGTCATCTTCCTCCGTGCACTGGGACTGTACCGCAAGCCCATCGTGATCTGGCATCATACGGCAGTCGTGACCAATCCCAAACCGTGGCGCGAACAAATCTCCCGCCTTTTCTACAAAGGTATAGACCAAATGTTCCTGTTCAGTCGGAAACTGATTCAGGACTCGCAGAAAACCCGGAAAGCACCGTCCCACAAACTGAAACTCATCCATTGGGGACCGGATCTTCCTTTCTACGACCACCTGCTTGCAGAAATGCCCGACCGGAAGCCCGAAGGATTTATCTCCACCGGCAAAGAAAACCGGGACGTAGACACCTTGCTCCAGGCATTTGCCGCAACGAACGAGAAACTGGATTTGTACATTGCCGTCTCATGCGGTAACATCAACTATAAAAAGATCATCGACCCGTATGCATTGCCCGACTCCATTCGCATCCATTATACCGACGGAGTGATTCCCTACGAACTGGGGAAACTGGTGGCACGCAAAAGTTGTATCGTGATCTGCTGCCTGGACTTCCCCTATACCGTAGGACTGACCACGCTCGTGGAAGCATTCGCCCTCGGCATCCCCGTCATCTGTTCGCGCAACCCCAACTTCGAAATAGACATCGACAAGGAAGGAATAGGCATCACCGTAGAATATAACGACGTACAAGGCTGGATAGACGCTATCCGCTACATCGCCGACCACCCCGAAGAGGCACGGCGCATGGGAGAGAATGCCCGCAAACTGGCGGAAGAACGTTTCAACCTCGAAATCTTTTCACGCGAAATAGCAGAAAGCTTGCTGGAAATATCAAACATTTCCTCTAAAAACCGTACATTTGCATAAACTTTTGCCCATGAGAGTCCTGATTATAAATACATCTGAACGAATAGGAGGAGCAGCCATCGCAGCAAGCCGGTTGATGGAGTCACTGAAAAACAACGGCATCAAAGCCAAAATGCTGGTACGTGACAAACAGACCGACCAAATCAGTGTTGTCCGCTTAAAAAGTAACTGGTTGCAAGTGTGGAAGTTCATGTGGGAACGGATTGTGATCTGGAGTGCCAACCGTTTCCGGCGTTACCATTTGTTTGACGTAGACATCGCCAACACAGGTACAGACATCACCTCACTCCCGGAATTCCGCCAGGCCGACGTGATCCATCTGCATTGGATCAACCAGGGAATGCTCTCACTGAACGATATACGAAAGATACTGACCTCCGGCAAACCCGTAGTCTGGACCATGCACGATATGTGGCCATGCACCGGCATCTGCCATTACGCACGGGAGTGCAACAACTATCAGCAGGAATGTCACGACTGTCCGTACATCTACAAAGGCGGGGGACGAAAGGATTTATCCTATCGCACGTTCCGCAAAAAACAAAAGTTATACAGCTACGCTCCCATTCATTTCGTCACGTGCAGCCATTGGCTGAAGGAACAAGCCCAGACCAGTGCATTATTTGAAGGGAAAAGCGTGACCAATATTCCGAACGCTATTAATACCAACTTGTTCAAACCCATGAACAAGAAGGAAGCGCGTGCCAAATTCATGTTGCCGGAAGGTAAGAAACTAGTTTTGTTCGGCTCATTAAAGATCACCGATAAACGAAAAGGGGTCGACTATCTGATTGGGGCATGCAAACTGTTGGCAGAAAAGCATCCGGAATGGAAAGACTCACTGGGTGTAGTCGTATTCGGCAACCAGTCGCAGCAGTTACAGGAACAACTTCCTTTCCATGTATACCCGCTCCCTTATATCAAAAATGAGCATGAAGTAGTGAATATCTACAATGCCGTAGACCTCTTCGCCATCCCGTCTCTGGAAGAGAATCTTCCCAATATGATTATGGAAGCAATGGCCTGTGGAGTGCCTTGTGTCGGTTTTAATGTGGGAGGTATCCCCGAAATGATCGATCATCTGCACAACGGCTACGTGGCACAATACAAATCCTCGGAAGATTTTGCCAACGGCATACATTGGATATTGACGGAACCGGAATACAACGAACTCTCTGCACAGGCCTGCCGCAAGGTTCTGGGTAATTATTCGGAGAGTATCGTTGCAAAGAAATATACAGATGTCTACAATAAAATAACGGGGAAATATGCATAGTGTCCATCCTACTCCCAAGTTCTCTATCATTACGGTGACATACAATGCTGAAAAGGTATTGGAAGACACGATTCAAAGTGTTATTTCACAAACCTATCATCATATAGAATACATTATCGTGGATGGAGTTTCCAAGGATGGAACCCTCTCTATTATCAACCGCTACCGGTCACGCATACACACCGTCGTCAGCGAACCCGACAAAGGACTGTATGACGCCATGAATAAGGGCATCGCCCTTGCCAGCGGTGATTATCTCTGTTTCCTGAATGCAGGCGACTGTTTTCATGAGGATGATACGCTGCAACAAATGGTGCACACCATCAACGGCAATGAACTGCCCGATATACTTTACGGAGAAACCGCTATCGTAGACAAGGACAGGCATTTCCTGCGGATGCGCAGATTGTCCGCCCCTGAAACGCTCACCTGGAAAAGTTTCAAACAGGGAATGTTAGTCTGCCACCAGGCATTCTTCCCCCGCCACACGCTCGTAGGGCCATACAATCTGCAATATCGCTTTTCTGCAGATTTCGACTGGTGCATCCGCATCATGAAGAAAGCACGTACTTTGCACAATACCCACCTGACAATCATCGACTATCTGGAGGAGGGAATGACTACCCGGAATCAGAAAGCATCCCTCAAAGAAAGATTTCGGATCATGGCAAAGCATTACGGGCTGATTGGAACCGTGGCGCATCATGCATGGTTCGTGATCCGTGCAGTTACTCACCAGTAGGCGAAGGCATATAAAGCATCACCTGGTCTAATATCACTCCTTCATCCAATGCCTTGATTACCAATTTGTGGGACTTCTTTCCGGATACCGGAAGTCGAACCGTTCGGATGGCTTGATTGCGCAGCACGTTCTCTTTCCATTCTTCACTCCGTCCTTTCGTTTCATAAGAGATCACTTCAGGCGCTGCATCGTCCAACGATATTGAGAAACGTAATTGATCTCCTCTCACAGGATGATTAGGCAACAAGCGGATGTCAACCTCTACCGAGTCTGTTTTCCAGTTGTCAAAAGAGAACATCAGTGCATCTCCCTTGTCAATGCCTGTCGCTTTGCTTTCATATCCCAGGCCCTCACAAATAGCAGAAGTTCCTTTCCGCGCATTCAAGGTCTTACTATTCAGGATATTCTTCCCATCCAAGCCGTTCCATTTATAGATAGCTACACACTCTTTCATCATCGGAGAAGTAGCCGTTTTTCTTTCCACGCGATTGAATACGGGGAGTTTTCGGGGTTGGAAATCCATCATGCGGTTCCACTTTCCATCTTCCAGTGAGTTATACTGTTTTGTCAATACTACAATGCTGTCATAGGCAAGATCACTTTTCTCCCAGTCCGCTTTTCCGTGGCGGGCTAATTGGGCATATAGCAATTTCCGGTTCATCTGTGTAGCAGCTTGCACCGGGTATTTCACCAATTCAAAATAGGCACTTTGTCTGCCGGATGGGATTTTCAAAGCTGCCCGTTCCACTGTCTCCGACAATTTATCATAAGCCTGCAAACGTCCGTTGATTTCTTTTTCACTCCATGGGAGATCTTTGACAACACAATAAACAGGATCTTTCTCCTCTTCCCTCGTATTTCCCATAAATTCAGGTTTACGAATATGGGCCAGACGATAGTGTTCCTGCATCACAGGCAATACTGCCTTTGCGCACGAAGCTCCCAATTCCCGTTCCAGCCAGTGTTTCAGATGAGAGGTCACTCCTTCCGAGGCCACAGCTTCTATATTCCAGGCCATATCCATAAACAACTCTATCTGATACTCGGCAGGCTTGATATCTCCGACATTCAGTATCCACATCTTCTGTATGCCTCGATCGTAAGCCAGCTTCATTTGTTGGAAAATCAGATACGGGCTCATCGTACTCAACCAGAGATGGTCGTGCGGACGTCCCCAATAAGAAACATGATAATAGACTCCATTCCCTCCTTTACGTGCGCATTCTTCGGCCGTAGGAAAATGGCGGATATAGCCATAGTTATCGTCACACCACATCAATGTTACATCATCGGGCACCTGTAATCCGGCATGATAAATGTCGAGTACCTCTTTATAAGGGATAAAAACCTGCGGGACTTTAGTTACATCCTTATCAACATATTTTTCAATCAACCCGCGTTGATCTGCAAACACACGATCTATTACGGCCTTCTGTTCTTCCACCGTCTTCGCTCCCTGCATCTTGCCATCGTGTACACCACGCATACCCAACGTATAGAGTATTTCCTGATCTGCCACCTCTTTTACACGGTCTTCCCAGAATTTGTAAACAGCCGGAGCATTATTCACATAATCATAAGCCCCTTCCCCTCTTCGTTTCCACTCGCCGGCAGCGCTGCAAGCCATCGGTTCGCAATGGGAAGCACCGATGAAGATTCCATATTTCTTGGCAGCTTCCCGATTGCCTTTGGTCAGGAAGAAAGGAAGTGTACATTCGTGCATTGCAGGCCAATAGGTGTTGGCACGCAGACGAAGTAAGAGTTCAAAAATACGCTCGTTGGTACGCGGGCCTATCTCACCTTTCACTTTTGAAGGTTCATAGGTCCGACTGCTCCATGGCATCAAGCCCCAGTCTTCATCATTAATAAATATACCCCGATATTCCACCGAAGGAGCCTGAAGACTTTGGAATTTGGAAGATAGCTTAAAAAGTTTCTTCTTTTCCGGAGTTACGTCCGCCCACCATTCCCAGGGAGAGACACCTAACAAACGGGATATTTCGAGTATTCCATAAGCCGTACCATGTTTGTCACTGCCAGCTACGATCAATTTACCCTCCGGAGAAACAGATAATAGAAAAGCCTGCTTCTTGCCTTTTAGCGCAGAAACATCTATGCCGGTCCGGCTGATAAGCTCACTCTGTCCCACCGTTCCTATCACAATTTCACCTGTTTTCTCATTCGTTTGGGTAGTCGACGACAATACTGTCTGAATATCACGCTCCAGCATCTCCAATGCGGTTCGTACAACCTGTTCTTCAGAAGGGCTGCAAGCGATGACAACTGTTTGACCGGAAGTCAAAACAAAATCCTTACTACGAATCGGTAAAGCAACTATTAAAAAGATGAAAAAAGAAAACAGAAGTTTATGTCTCATAGGTTCTATTATTTATAGAAGACAAAATTACAGGTTTGCAGAAAATGTACTATAGAATAGTGTACAATTTCATAGAATTCTGTCCGGCCTATTTAAAATGTAGCAGGCAACGCAAGCAACTGATACATCAGCGTTCGTGCCATGCGTATCTGTCCTTTCGTGCTGGGATGCAAACGATCATATCCCGCATCGTAGAAATAAATCAGTTGTTCTTCCACCATCGGATTCAATCCGGTTACCGCATTAAAATCAATCACGGGGACTCCCCACACATTGCCGGCTTCTTTAACAGCCTGCACGTAGGCATCCACATATTCGCCACAACTATTCTGGTAGTTTTCATCCGGTTGCACATTCGTTTCTCCAAAATTGGCCAGTGAACGGTGCAACGGGGTCAGCAACACAATCTGCTTGTCCGGGAAGAGTTGTTTCAGTCTATTGATTCCTATGTTGATACGTCCCTTATACGTGCTTCCATCCATTATAGGAGTGCGTTTCTTACGGGTTTCCAGCTTTTGGGTTTGCCCACGGGCTGCCATCACTTGTTCTTCTGTTTCCGTAAACCATTCTCCAATAGGTACACCGTCATTAAAATCATTCGTACCCATCAAAATCACGATAGCATCTACTTCTTCGCCGTGTTCTTTCTTCAGTTGCTCGGCTTGCCGGGGCACATCATTCCATTGCCTGCCACTGATACCATATACATAAGGAGTGATTCCCAGCCATTCCTGCAGAAAATCCCAGTATTTCTTTATCTTGTCACCATAACAGTTGGGATCTGTAATAGAGTCTCCCAAATATCCCACTCTTTTTCCTTGCCACGGGTGCCGGATGCATCCATTATTCGTTTCAACAGAGTTTGCCACTTTAGAAGATTGATTCTGTCCGCACAGAAAAGAGGAACAGAAAAACAGGATGGTACATGTGAGTAATAATTTGCTTTTCATCGGTATCATACATTAAATGAGAGATTTGTATTTAATATTCGACAAAAATAACTCAAAAAAATGTAGTTTCAATCAATTTGGACGATCAATCTCATCCATGCAACCGGATATATAAACATATTCCTATTTGACTATTCTTGCTAAAATACAGGTTTACAGTCTTTTTTCAATCAAGTTATCATTGAGTTTTGCAGCTAAAACCCTATCTTTGTCACAAACTAAAAGAAATAATTGGATGTTTAACTCATTTTCATTCCATAAGGATTCCGTTCTGTAAATAATCTGTAAGCCTTCCTCTCATTACAGATTATCCCTTATGTTTTCTGACATACTCTTGTCAGAGTTATTTTCTATATCTAAATTTTCAAACTATTTGTATGGTCAAATGGTTGCAAGCATCATTATATGCCTCCATTCGCCGTACAACTAAAACATTAAAACAATGAGTAACGATTTTAAATCAATCCACGAATTCGATTTTACACTGATATGTAATTACTTCAAGGCATTAAAACGTCAAGGTCCCGGAAGTCCTGAAGTCACACAAAAAGCCGTAAGCTTCATCAACGAACTGTCCGACAAGGCACGAATAGCCGACATTGGCTGTGGCACAGGCGGTCAGACAATGGCATTAGCCAACTATACGAAAGGACAAATTACAGGTATCGACCTTTTCCCCGACTTTATCGAGCTATTCAACAAAAATGCAATAGAAGCCCATTGTGAAGACAGAGTAAAGGGTATCGTCGGTTCCATGGACGCTCTGCCATTTCAAGAGGAAGAACTCGATCTGATCTGGTCCGAAGGCGCTATCTATAACATAGGATTCGAACGCGGCATGAACGAATGGAACAAATTCCTGAAAAAGAACGGATTTATCGCTGTAACGGAAGCCTCCTGGTTCACCCCGGAACGTCCCTCCGAAATAGAAGACTTCTGGATGGCCAATTACCCGGAAATTGATACGATTCCAAGAAAGATAATGCAAATGGAAAAAGCAGGATATATCCCGACAGCCCATTTCATTTTACCGGAAAATTGCTGGCTTGAGCATTTCTACGCTCCCCAGTTCCCTGTTCAGGAAGCTTTTTTGAAGGAATATGCAGGAAATGACGCAGCCGCAGACCTCATCACCGGGCAACGGTATGAAGAGAGCCTATATAATAAGTATAAAGAATACTACGGCTACGTATTCTATATAGGACAAAAAAAAGATTGATTATCTGCCGGAGAAGTTAGCAAGATAGGACAACTCTCCGGCATTTATTATCCTTTACTTTGCAGAAAACATGGAGACGAAAGATATCAATAAACAGGAATATCAGTTACGGATCAATAAAGTGACCGACTATATTCACAATCACATAGACCAGCCGTTATCATTACAGAAAATGGCAGGTATCGCCTGCTTTTCTCCTTTCCACTTCCATCGCGTATTTACAATCCTGACGGGCGAAACGCCTACGGATTATATCAAACGCACTCGGATTGAAAAAGCAGCCCTATTATTAAAACGAAACAAGGAACTTTCCGCCACCGAAATCGCCCGTCTTTGCGGCTTTAGCAGCCTTTCACTTTTAAGTCGCAATTTCAGGTTGCATTTCAGTATGACGATCCGGGAGTTCCGTTCATTAAAATAAAACCCTAAAGAATATGGAAAAAGAAAATAAGATTCTGATTTTTCGAACTTCTATCACCCAAAGGCGTGACATCAAGCGCATAGGAGAGCTTTTGGCAGAGTTCCCCCAAATAGACAAATGGAATGTGGACTTTGAGGACTGGGAGAAAATATTAAGAATCGAGTGCAGGGATATCTCTGCACTCGAAATATCGGAAGTACTCCGGAACAATCATATTTTTGCCACCGAACTGGAATAAAACCGGGAAAAGAAAACCTCTCAAACTCCCAACAACTGTTTCAATTCAGCCACTCCTTCAGAAGCTCCCTTCTGAATTACATGTATCGAACGGGAAGTATGCGTATCTACCGGTTTCGGATCAATCAGATACACCTCTGCTCCTCTCGGTACATAATGAAGCAGCCCCGCCGCAGGATATACGTTAAGCGACGTACCGATAATGACGAAAATATCCGCTTTCTCCACATATTGGATGGCGGTTTCAATTTCCGGCACAGCTTCTCCAAACCATACGATAAAAGGTCGCAATTGAGTGCCGTCGCCGGCCTTGTCTCCCATCTTCACTTCATATTCTTCCGGTTTCAGTTCTTTTATGTAGTGGGGATTATGAGGATCTCTGCTGGAACACACTTTCGTCAGTTCGCCATGCAGATGAATGATGTGGCTACTCCCGGCACGTTCGTGCAAGTTATCAATATTCTGTGTCACCACCGTCACATGGAAGCTTTTCTCCAGTTCCGCCAACAGTTCATGCCCACGGTTCGGTTTCACCTCCAACAACTGTTTCCGACGCTCATTATAGAAATTAATCACTAAAGCCGGGTCACGCTGATAACCTTCAGGAGTGGCCACCTGCTCCACAGGATACCTATCCCACAAACCGCCTGCATCGCGAAATGTACTAATCCCACTCTCGGCACTCATACCCGCACCCGTCAAAACTACCAGATTCTTCATTACTATTCCTCCTTCTTTTTTAATAGCCACACAAATGTAATCAGAATCATCGAATAAAAGAACACTTTCTCACGCTTAATATAATCCAATTTATGCAGAACTTTAAGATGAAAGATGCAGATAGTTAGCATCATTTATGGCAACAACTATTCGTCTGACTACTGTGATACGATTATTTTTTGAATGACAGACATAACCACTTTTAGACAAGAGGTAATTAGTTGATTATTAGCGTATTTATAGTTATTTTCGATATGTGCCAAAATATACGACACACGAAATAAACTAAAAAGGCAGTAGTTAACCTACTCTTCCGTGTACGGTGAAAAAGCCCCAAGATTACAGGGTACATCACATGGATAACTAAAAACAACTAATTATGTCTTATTCATTAAACATCAAAGGTAAGGAAAACCCGAAAGACAAGCAACTTGTCAAGTTAGAAATGGTATTTTTTCAAAGCGGATACGCTCGTGTATCCAAGGTTTTGGACGTAACAGGCGCAATGAAAGACTGGGATAACGAAACCCAGACTTTCAAATCCAAAGGCACTGAAGCGGCTGCAAAGAACAAGCTACTTCTTGACATGAAGATGCAGTATCTTAAAGTTGTCGAAGAGTGGGAAGCGACCAATCAATCCTGGTCGCCCGTTCAATGGTCGCATTGTCTTGACAATGTGAAAGTACAGAAGAGAGAAGAGCCCAAAGTAATAACTGTCGATAAATGGCTGCAAGATTATATCGAAGCATGTCGTAAAACAGAAAGAGTAAAGAATGGTAATATTCTGACTTGTTCTACAAATGCCAAACACCTGAATTACCTAAGACTCGAACTGGATAGATTCACAAACGAGCGGTATAATAAGAGTTTTTCAACTTATTTCTTCCAAGATATTACAGAGCAGTTTGTGAAAGACTATGTTGCTTTTATAGAAAAGCAGGGTTTGGAGAAGGGGAATAAAAGTGGCCTATGTTCTAAACTTAGAATGTTAAGGGGTGTTTGCTCCAATGCACGAAAAGTAGATGTTCCGGGTGCCAAAATCTCCCAGTTCGCTTGTGTAAAGGAAAAAATAGCTTGGGGAAACGTTACTCCCAAAACGATTCCATTTGCCGTATTCCAACAAATCGAAAATATTGACCGGGATTACTTTACTGAAGAAGAACAATTCTACTTGGATTTATATCTCTTCAGTTTTTATGCCGGAGGCATGGGAGACAAAGACGTCTGTTATCTCACATGGGAATGCATTTCTGATGGAATGCTTGTTTATGAACGCATGAAGACACGTAAACAGGCTAAAATGGTCCTGACGGACAAGGCGCTCAATATTATCAATAAATATAAAGATAAGAGCTATGGCAATTTTGTTTTTCCGATTTTACAAGAGAAGCACGTAACCGAAAAGCAAAAGGATGCACGGATTGACTCTATTGAAAGAAAAGTCAATAGAGTACTTGAACGTGTTCGGGGAATGGTGATGTATAAGGATAAAATAACTTGGTACTCAGCCAGGGGTACGTTTATTACCAAGATGGACGAGGCCGGTTTTTCAACTTTGACCATCGCTGAATTTGCAGGCAATAGTGTTCAGGCAATCCAAAAGCATTACTTCAAGAATACTAAACGGGACGAAATCTGCAGGACTATCAACAATATTATCTGATAAGATTAAGCATCTTCTCCCTAAGTAAAGGACATCGTATTATTCGGTGTCCTTTATTTTTTTGTCTAATCGTGGAGAATAAATTGAAAAAACTTATATCTTTGCTTTTGGAAATGGGGAGAAATCCATTTCCAACGTCGTAGTACGTTAACATATTGGTAGCAGAAAATCTGACAGTTTACTCATAACCCAATAATATGTTTAACGTTCGTGCCAGAACTATATACCTTTAGTATATGATTCAAACTGGTGCGGACTTAACTATTATATTGGGTTTAGGCTTTGTCAGAGCCTTCTGCTCCATAATAGAAGAGTCTCGCACCTTTTTATATGGGTGCGATAATATACGAACCCATGGAAAAACAAAAAAATGACACTCTCAAAACAATAGTCCGTTCAATGCGACGGAAAACAATCTGTGAAAACTTCATTGTGCTGCAATCTGTAGCTTCTGCACTTAATTTGAGACTGGACTTTGAAGAAGTTGAATTTGATGATGATGACCTGTATTGCATACCAATCCTACTGAATCACATATACAGTACTCAAATCTACGAGAATATACTTTATATACTATGTGATAACTTCGTGCTACACATTATTGATTTGGATACAAAACATCATTGGTCAAAAGTACTGGAAAAACAGCCCGGCTTCGGATGTCTGGCGTTTTGGATATTCAAACTTAAAGTGTCTCTTATCGCCATCCGGCTTACTAAGATTTATCACCAATATTAAAAATATATGAAAAAGAAAAATGCACCATCAGAAGAATTATTAGCTCATCTGAAAGCGATTCCCGAACCAACTCAGGCAATAGATGAAGAAACCAGTGACTTAATCGTCGGAATACTTCAGGGTATGAAAGCTGACAATCCATTAGGGCTTGAACAGGGAGAGTCAGTTATAGAACTGGAAATACAAGCGGGGAAATTTATATGCCTGCTTGATGAAAAATGGGACTTGAAAAGGCTGTTCCGAGTGGATAATGAAGACGAAAAAACAGCCCGCATCAAATAATTTCCGGTCAGGGAGCTTTTGCATTGAAGCTATTTTTTCCGTGTTGCTGGTGCGAAGTTAGATTATTTATCTTAATTTTGCGTCTCATTATTAAACGATATGAATATGAAAGAACTATTAGAAAAAGTGAATGAATCATTCACAGCATTTATTGAAGATGCAAATCTTCAGATAGAAAAAAATAATAAGGCAGCCGGTACCCGTGCTCGCAAAGCATCACTGGAAATCGAAAAGATGATGAAAGAATTTCGTAAAGCCTCTCTGGAAGCTTCCAAGCAATAACCAGTGAACTGAACAAAATTAAATTGAAAAGTCGCCCTATCTTTCGGTAGAGCGACTTTTTTGTTTACCTTTGTGAACAAGAAACAAAAATATTTGTTTACTATAATAATCGTTCTTAGGGCTTTGTGCCTATGTGAATAGCCGCAACAGTTAGTTCTAATGTCTCCCTGACATTGCAGAACGATTAAATAGTAGTTTTGTCGTGTTTTATTTTGTGTTTGTGTTGTGACGGTGCTGCGATGTGAATCGAGGTGCCGCCTTTGTTTTATATCAGGTAAGCCACGGATTCTTATACGGGTCATAACTTGTCTGGAAAGTGGCAAGCTGCCAATCCATTACCGGCTTCTTATCTTCTGCCAGTCTCCGAGGAAACTGTGGATTGAGGCGTAGCTTTGAAGCGTCATTCAGCCATTTCATAGAATCCTCATAGTCACGCAACCGGACAACACTCACGTTATTAGGAGCAATCAGTTTTGTAAGTTCATACACCGCTAACCTGAGCATGTGCTTTTTCAGGTTGTAGTTACGCGGATCATGTAACGACAGGTTCTTTCCGACTTCCGGAATATCCGAGTTCACATCGAGTTCCGGATAGAACACCTTACCTTCATAAACCACATATTCGTGCCCGTTTAACTCATACTGATTATAGTTGGAATCATAATCGGCTATCGCTCCCCAGTTCTCACTTTTCAACGGCGTGATATTATTGTCGAAGCTGTCAAGGCTCATCAAGGTATAGAATCCGCCTTCATAACGGACCACATCCCAAAGGTTATATTCTACCGGCTCCCAATCGAAATAGTGCGCTTCCAGCCAGCCATTTACGAGAGGGATTCTGATGTTATCGAATTTATACCCGTTATCCTGAAGACACATATACAGGATGTCGTTGTACTTCACAATATTCCCTTTGTAGTAGGTTCCGAACTGGGAGTAGTTGTTTATCGTTTCCATATCCAAGTTCGTGTCCAGATGTTCTTCCCAGTATTCGACCAATGAAGGCACTTTATAACCGCTGATTGATTGGGTTACTTCATATATTCTATTCTCCAGATAGATATGCGCCCCGACCGGAAAAGTGATGCGTCTGTCATACTCCGCAATATACTTTCCCCGGTTCAGTTCCTGTACTACTTCGTAATTTTCGCTTAGATATTCCACGATGCTCATTTCAGCCGCCTCTTCCGCCTGGATAAAGCGTCCGGTATCGTTGCGGGTAATCTGGGAAAGAGCTTCCGGTGTGAGAAGGCTCAAGTAATCGGAATCATTAAGAAATCGTCTGTACATATTAATAGTTTTAGTAGTTAAATCCTTCTGAAATGGTAGCTGTAGAAAGGATGCTGCCGCTATCGTCACCGCTCTTGAACTTATACCACGCATCTCTAAGATAATAGCAAAGCAAATAATCAAGGCAATCTGACAAGTGACCGTACTTTTCGTACTTCACTCCGGTTTTAGAGTCCGTTACTTTAGGCTTTCCTTTGCTTCCGTCCTCGTTCTTTAGCTGATAGATTAAGTCCTGTGTAAGTTTCCGGCAACGCAGGTCAATCATTATTTCCCAACCGTTGTAACCTTTGAAAACTTCATTCACAAACTCACAACGTGGTGCCTGTGGCGGTTGCTTCTTCAGGAGTTTGATTTTTGGGCGCAGTATCCCTTTGCCCAACGTCTCATTTATTATCGTATAGTTATTCACGCCGTCTTCGTTGGTGGTTGAACGTTGGAGTCCGGCTGGGTCGCCTGTTATATCCAAGCCTCCGATGTGTTTTTGACGGTACATCTTCTTTTTGATTTTTCGGGCGAGTGATGGTGTGTTATTCTCTTTATCCTCTGCCTTTCCCAGTATCTCTTCGATAATATATACCTTCTTCTTGTCGTAGTCAATCTGAACTAACAGGGTAGACATATAAGGTGCAACGTTGAAGTCCCACACAACGATCAGCGGCTTAGTTGGGTCATATACCTTTTCTTTCAGTCCGGTAATCAAATGCCTGGTCCCGTCGAACTGATTGTAGAGCGCCATGTCGTTTGCCTCTACAAAGTCCCAGTTACCGTAAAGTAGTCGCTCTTTCGTTGCCTGGTCGCTGATCTTGTTTAGAGCGGCTTCGTAGGTTTGGCGGAAGGCGATGTCGGGATTGTCGAATACACTGAAGGGAACATAAAACTCACCTTCACGTGTAACTGTCTTGTCTCCGTTTTCGTCTTGTACGAATCGGGTTCTTACCCAGTTGGTTGTCGGATTGGTTGTAAGGAGCATTTTAGAAACTTTGAATGTCTCGTGTGTCTTCCATCGTAAACGAGAAAACAATACTTCAATTGCTTTCTGACTAACTTCCGAAACCTCATCACATGCCGCAATCGTTGCTTCCATTGAACCAAAACGCTCGAAATTTGGGTCCGAGGGTAAATCGGCTAAATCAAGCATCAGAATTACTGAATCATTCCAAAACCGAAGAGTTCCGGCTACGCTGTTAATATGATAGTTCACATCTTCAACGAGCCCCCAGCCCTTAATAATCATACGGATTGTATTCCAGGTACTTTCCTTTAAAGATTTCAACGTCTTTCTCGCCACTATTGCACGCACATCCGGAAATCTAATACAACTACTCACAAGCCAAACACTTGCCAAATACGATTTTCCACCCATTTGGTATTTCTTCGCCACACTTCGCTACGGTGTGACCGCTTTCGCTGCTGCATGTTTCCATGCAGATGAGACTATATCTTCATCCTTAGCTGACTAAGGAGTCTCCCATTTCCGGTCGCTTGACCGTACTCCTTTCGGATAGCCGTTGAACCTTCCGGCTGAACCGGCTTGGCTGCTGATTGTCTTCGCCATTATGCGGTCAGAGTTTCCAGCAATTAAAGAGATTGTTTTCTATGCATTACTGCATAGGCTGGCAGAGGAATCGTTTACCAGCGGCACCGCCACCCAGAATGAGTTGCGGTATATTGGAATTGCCACACTTGATGCAGTGCGGCTTATACTTGGGGTTGTGATTGGTGTCGTAGCCTATCAGCTTCTGTTCGATTTCACCTCCACATAACGGGCATTCAGGCTGGAGTAGTTTCCAGAGTTCATACTGTTTAGGTGAAGGCTTGAAGTCGATGTGAAGGTTCTTAGGTGGGACCAACTTTTTACTTGCCATTGATTATTTCGATTGTGATGTGTTTTTCTTTGGATAGAATGGCGTTCAACTTGTCGGAGGTGGCACGTGATTCAGTTACCTTGCCTTTGATGGTGTTATTCCCAACAATTAAACAGCCGGCTGAATCTATTTCCGTGGTACCGCTATGAATGAGAATCCCAATGAAGTGAGGTACATTATGTAGGAGTGGCAACTTGCGTTTGAATCGTGGACTGTATTCCATGGTTACTTTATACGTTCCAGCTGAAATGGCAGTCTGCGCATAGATTTTCTCTTTGCATTTACAGGATTGTCCTTTGGAGGTATAAGGACAAATAACCGGAAGTTTTCTTACTGTATCCTCAATTGCGTTGCAGAAGAACTTACCGTCAATGAATAAATCTCCAACGGTGTATTTGTCACCGACGAACTTTCGTTTTAGTGTGAGTTTCATTATTTACATGATTTAGGTTATATAGGAAAGTATAGGGGAATACACTATAAAAGAGGGAACAAACAATTATAAAATGCTTTATAAATAAATATATGAAATAATATGTAGTTATTTTTATGTTTATTATCTTTATGGCATTAATCAACAAAAAACATAAATCCATATTATTATGACAAAAGACACTAGGTTAGATCGAGTGAGGTTATTTCAAGAGTTTCAAACGTCAAAAATTGAAGCTGTATTTAAGAAATTTAAGGCAGATGATCAAAAATATAATAAATTAGATGATATATATATGCTTTGCGTTTGCCCTAAGGGAAGAAATGGGGCTGTTAATAACAGAATTGCTGAAGTATTCTATGGGGCCAGCTCTTATGATGAAAAAATAACAATAACTAAAGATTTAAAAACAAATAAGGAGTTTTTGGTTGAAAATGGAGCTACTTTAGCATTCCATCTTAACGATCACGGATATGTTGCTATAATATTACATCCTTCCAGTACTCCATATACTAAATCTATTGAATCTGCCATATTTGTAGAAGATTACATTCATCCTAAGAAACTTAATGATATATCATTTCTCAAAAAACAATGGAATTACTTAAATTCATATATGGAATGTACTTCAATTGATGGTTCTCCTTCACTATTTGATAAATATAGATGCTGGAAACTTCGAAATTTTAAGAGTTATTCAGTTGGCAGTGATTATCAAAAATCTAAATTATACAGTTTTAGTCAAGAAGTATTCAAATGGGTGCTTACTGTTGGACTAAGTGGGCTATTGATATACATCTTTACGGTTTTTCCCAATAACAACACATCAGATGAATATATTAAAAAGCAAAATAAAGAGTTGGAAGAAATTAAAGTTTTACTACAGGAATACACTAATATACAAAAAACTAATTTAATTGATACTATTGGAAAAGTTCCCCCAACACCCCACCTTTACAAAAGTAGAAGTGAAAACATCATGTATAATTAATTAGACAGACATTTTAAATACTGTATCTTTGCAGATATTACTAGTTAACTTTGAACATATCACAGAAAAATACGAATAACATGAATAAATATCAAAAAGAAAATCAGACATACACTACTACTGTTCAGTTTGAGGATAATGAATATCATAGTTTCACTTTTAAAGGCTGTCGTTTTTGTAGCTCTGTAATATTCGCAAATTTGACCCTTGGTAGTTGGGTTTATTTTGAAAATTGCACCTTTGAAAAAGAAGTTTGTTTTTATAACTGCAAAATCAAAGAAGACACAGAAGAGTTCCTTAAGTTTAATCCAGCTAATTCAATTGTCTTTAAAAAATGTCTCATAAAAAAATAGATATAAGAGGCACTTCTAATGGATCCAAAGTATATCCAACATTTTTTAAAAGAGGAATAATGTTAGAAGAAACCAATGTTGATGATATTTATATTGAATATTTATTATGCTTCTATAATGGATTTATTATTGATAGATCACAAATTAATAATAGTCTTTTGATAAGTAATACTAAAATACAGTCTATTGGACTTGATTTTCTTGATTCTAGCATATTGGGAAAAGTTCGATTAGAATCAGTGGATGCTGCTAACTATACGTTCATTAATACAATATTTGCAAAGGATGTTTATTTATGGAGGGGTACATTGTCTGGAAGCATCACTTTTAACAATGGTAGATATGATGACGAGTTTATTATAACTGCTATAAAATGTCAAAATTTAAGTATTATAGGAGGCATTTTTAAACAAAAAGTAACAATTAACGAATGTGATAACGGACAAGCTGAGGTAAAAGGAGGTGCTAAACAAATATTTATTGAAAAATCAGAATTTTGTGATAAGGTAAGATTTAATGGCGGGGATAAAGAAGAAAAACAACTTCTTGATACAATAAAAATAATAACGGCTAAAAGCCTTGTTGGTGATATTTCTTTTGAAGGAATGTCGGTATCAGATAAGATATCATTAGAAGGATTTAATTATAGTGCTAATATTCAATTCAATAACATTGATACTTGTAAGCTCACATTTGACACTTTTATTAATGAAGCTACTGTGATTTTTCAGTCGCTTCATTCTAATCAAACATTAAATAGCGAATTAAAAATATGGAACTCAAATCTCGGGAACACGTCTTTCCTAAACTGTGATCTTAATTCTTTTAATAACATAAAGATAGAGGCTAGTGTCCTGATAAATCTAACCATAATCAATGTTCACTGGTTTGATGCAAAAAAGTTAAATATCCAAGAAACTCCAAAGAACGTTAATTATTGGAGAAAACAGAAAGAAATTTTTAGGCAATTGAAATGTTGTATGGAAGAAAACATGAATCGCCCTCACGCACTAATCTTTAAATCTAATGAGATGAATGCATATAGAAAGTCTTTAAAACTAGGGGAAAAGACATGTAGTGATCTGATCTTGCTTAATTTGAACAGGCTTTCAAATAATTTTGGACTAAGTTGGATAACAGGTGTTTTATTTACTGTTATTGTTTGGCATTTATGCTATTCCGTTTTTATTATGTCTAAGGAAGGAATTGCATTTCCATTCCAAGAGAATTGTATATGGCTTTTATTTGACAGTAATTACTGGAACACTGCTATACAATACTTGTGGTTGCCAGATGGATTAAATGAGTTAGCCGAACTTTATCAAATGAATAGTTCAAATCTTAGTCTTATATTAGGGACAGTCTTTTTTTTATTAGGTAAAGTGGCAATAGCTTATGGAATATTTCAAGTGGTTTCGGCTTTTAGAAAGTATGGGAAATCTTAATCCTATATTGAGAATGGGGCATCTGTTTGAGAAGCCCCTTAAACCTTTATCGGTAATTTCTCATCTTCCGTCTCAGTTCCCACAATGTATCACTATAAGACCGCTTTACGATGTTACCATCATAAATGGACTTGGCGTAATACTTGTTGATATGCGTATTGTAGTACGGAATGCTGTAACCGTTGAGCCACCTTGCATCGAATAGCTGGTGCTCGTAGCAATCTATTTCTGCCATTAGATAATGAATTTACTGATTTCTTCGATTTGTCGTCCTGCTTTGGCTTTCATGTCTTCCAGCTCTTCGTTCTCGCTGGTTAGCTTCTGAACTTTAGCGTGATTCTTTTCAACTCTGGCAGTGATGTCCGCCTGAATGTTTTTCAACTTCTCTACTGTTGCTGTGAATACCCGGTTTGCACCGTTGATTTGGGTTTGGAATGATTTTCTGAATAACATAAGATTAATTCTTTAAATTAATGATCTCCGTATACTTAATTTCGACATACGGATTGTCGCTTGAGATTGTCTGGTGTATTGCTTTTACTTTCCATCGCCACCAGAGAAAGCGGTGTTTGTATTCTACCCAAAATGCTTGATGCAGATGCACCGGTAAGTGGATGTTTCCTTTCAGATAATTGTCTTCAATGATACCGTTCAGTTTAAGGTATGGCGTATCCATCTTCACCGCCTTTACAATAATTGTTGTAGTATCTCTGACGACTGTCGTATCTTTCACTGTAGCATCCACCGGAGCATTGACTTCCACATCGTGCCTTCCGGCAGCTTCCAGGTCTTTGATGCGTACCCCCATCTTCTTAATGGTTGCTGCATCTTCCGCCCGGTACTTTTCAAATTCATCCAGTGATAGGTTGAGAACCTGAATAGTGGATGCCATCATTGCCGAATCCATCCGGACATGCTCTACATCCGCAAGTAACGCATGTGTATTGCTACGGTAGGTATTCCTCTCTTCTTTCATCCTGTTGCCCCAGTTATATAAGGTGTAAGTTGTTACCCCAAGTCCCAGGGCAATCAGGAGAAGAATTTTATTCAGGTTAATCTTCATCATCATCAATGGAGTCCTGTGGAATAAACCAATCTACTTCATTCAGGTAGGGTTCAGTCAGTTCTACCATATAGCCTTTATTCAGGCGTCCGATAGATGTGAGGTCTTGTCTGATTGTCGCCTCTCTGCCTGCCAGATCATTCAGTCTCATTAATGAAAGCTCGTCTGAGGGCTTAATTACTACGATGTCGTTTTCTTTAATCATTTTTCTTTAGATTTAAACTGGTTGTTTTCAGTAGCAAATACTTCATCGAGTATTTCGTCTGAATAGACATTTACAGTTCCGAAACGTACATCATTCACTTTTGAAATTTGAAGACCCCGTTTCTTACATAGTCTGCTCGCCTTTGCTCCAATAACTGAATAACGTTTAAAGTCAAGGCATATCTTATTTCGTGTTACATAAGCTACCACTGTACTATGTTTCAAATCAGTAATTGTTCTTTCTTCTATTTGATTCACCTTATTTTCAATAGCTTTTGTTCTTCGTTCCTGTTCCAAGAGAATCTGGGCAGAATGTAGCAAAAGTTCAGCCGGAGAATAAGATGCTTTTTTCTCAAGAGCAATCTTTTCACAAGTGATAAAATATCTGCGGGCTTCTTTACCTTTTTCATTACCCTCTACCATTGAAAGCTCTTTGGCTGCATCAATTGAAAGCACATATTCAATTTTACTAACATGCTGATTTTCAGACTCGCCAAATTTGTCACGTCTGATATTCAATAAGTTACCAAGGTAGTCATAGTGTAAAGCTTGATAATCAATATTTTCTATTAAACCATATTTTACGATACGATCTTTCATCCAGTGTGAGAAGTCTCGCTTGCTCTCTAAAAACAGATGCAGTTCTCTTGCTGATACAGCTCTTCTGCCGTCTTCTTTTTCGATAATTTTTATAAGTTCAGACATATTATTCGATATTTGATTTTAGTAATTCATATTCTTCTTCCCGTCTTCGTTCCAAAGACCGGACGACCTTGCCCTTGTACATCCTGAAAGACAGATACTCTCCTTTGATATTCCGGTCACCCGCTTCCAGCTTCCGAACCAGTTTACTGCGAAGAACCTTACTCTCCCCGACATTAAAGGCAAGCACTCCAAGTAAAAGGGAGTCAGCCCCAAAGTGCCGGAATACAGCACATTTCTTTTTCAGGTCACTGCGCAGAAGCGAATCTGCGAAACTTTCCGATATATCAGAGTTAAAGGTGTCAGTCGGCAATAACCGGTGTCCGTAGCCCACATAAGGCTGGTCGCGTGCATGGTGCCAACCTTCGTACTTTTTAATCAGCCGTACAGCATCCTCGAATAAATTATCGGGGGTTGCCTGAAGGGAGAAAAAGAGACAGGCTGTTGCAATCCAAATTTTCATCTCATGCTTTTTAGTAGTTCCTTAATATCCGTGCGCATTTCTCTCAGGTCAGAGCGCATGGATGTAAACTGTGTCATCGTGGCCTCAAAGACAGCCTTGTCAAGTTTGATGGCATCTATCTTCTCGTACTGGTCTTCAATCTTGAGTTCCAGCGACGAGCACCTGAGTGTCAATTCATTAATCCTTTGAATGTTGGTTACGTGCTGCACGTACATTGTCACTGCGAATGAGAGCACGATAGCCAGCGTCTTGAAGTTGTTAAGTACAAATTCTCTTAGTTGTGTCATCAGTTTAGGTTAGGTTGAGTTATTGAATAAAATAGCAAATGCGTCTGTGATGGCTCGGATAAGCCTTTCCGCCCCCTCCGAATCCCGCAAGCCATAGATAACAAGCCCGATCAGCAGAATCAGATAGACCGTCCATTGTACTTTTCTACGGTCAAGTTTCATCTCCGTCTTCCTCCTTTGTTATTTGTACCGGCACCGGAACGATGACATTGAACGTCACTCCGCTGCTCACCTCATTCTTACCTTTTGAATCAGCGGAGTGCCTGACCGGATAAATATCCATCAGTGTTCTTGCCGCATTGACGGATACCGCCCGTAAAGGAGCCGGTGAGAGTTTGATTCCGAACTTGTCCGTATACGAAGCGTCTGCCGTTTCTTCCATCACCGCTTTCAGTGTCTCGGTAATCTGGAGCTTCATGGCAAGCGTTTCTGTTTCATTGTCCACTTCCTGCACCAGCTCCTTGATGCGTGCCATTACCTGCGGGCGGGCAAACACCTTGTATGCTGCTGCGTACGCTTTGGGCGATTCATCCTTGAAGACTTCCCGGTAACAGGGAGTGCGTTTTCCGGCGAACTTCATGCCCCCGTTTATGAAAAGCTGGCAAAGCTGTTCTTCCTGTGCAGTCAGTGGTAGTTTTTTAGTTTCTTTTTCCATTATGTTTCGAGTAAGAAGTCCGGCGCATAAGTCCGAACTTCGGTGCTTTATCAAGGTATAGGGGTCATTGGTTCTGTTTAGGTTGAAAAATTGCAGATTTTTTTTCAGCTAATTGTTCCATTAGTGCTTCATAAAAGACATTCGCCAAAGCGTCTGCACAACTTTCTGCATCCGATAGAGAGTTTATAACCCTCATATTGAATGAGATAGAGAGGTCATACCCCGATATGGTCGCCATCAGTTCGTTGCCGTCATAATTCAGCACGCCATACAACATTTTTTCCGACGGCTTGAATGAAACCGTCTTTTCTTCCTCTTCCATCGCTTAGATTTTAAAGTGTAACCGTGTTTTTTCCGCTCTCTGAAGATTCGCCCCGGTGCCGTTGTTATTCCTTAGCCGGTTGGAGCAAACGATAGCCACGTTCAAGGTCGCTGTGACATCCGCGCCCGCATCATGCGCATCATCCAGCTCGATGCCCAACCGCCCGGCAATCAGTTCAAGCTTGTAGGATGTCATTGTCGGGTCATTCGCAAGGGCAAGCCGTCCTAAATCAATGGTATCAATGTATTTAGGCTGAAAGTTCCCGTGGAAATCATAGCTTCCGGCAAAGACCTTCTCAAACTCCTTCATCAGTCCGGCATAGCACATGAGTTGCTGAACGAAGCCGATATCGAAGGTGATATTCTGCCCGATAAGTACAGGCTTGGTCTGTCTGCCATTAGTAAGGGTCGCCTTCTTTCCGAAGTCTATGACGTCACGGGCAATCTCTTTCAAGTCTACACCCTGATTATATAAGGTGTCCATGGTGATTCCTGAATAAGTAAGCGCTTCTGTTTGGTATTCCATCAGCTTGAGCTCTTCCTGTTCCAGTTCCTGCTTGGTTCGGAGAACCTTACGTTTAGGTGTCCCGCCGATGTCCTGCTTCGGATACGGCTTGAAATATTTCACATAGCTGTCGAATATTTCCCACGTGTCGAAACGTACTGCCTGCATAGCCAACTGGGTACAGGCATGTTTCACACAATCCAGCCCGGACGTCTCGAAGTCCAGTCCGATGCCTGTATATATCTTAGGTTCATTTTTTGGTGCTGCCATCTTCTTGGTTTATTTGATTTTCTGATGATTGGTTAAGTGTGAATAGCCGGGAAGTCTTGTAGGTATTCAGGCTGTTGCCTCCGCTGTAGTCATTGTACTTGACGATTGCCGATACGATGACAATCTTACCTTTTATATCCTGGAGTTCCGTTTTATTCTCTATGTAGAAGTCATTCCAGCATACGAGCTTTATCAGGTCGTTGTTCTGTTGGAGATGCAGTTTGCAGAGGTGCTTCCTTTCTCCCGTCTTTTTGTCCTTGTAGGAGATTTCCTCCATTTCCGTAACAGTCGCGCAAAGGGCGACCTTCTTTCCTTCGCTTCCGGACAGGAGCGCGTTATGTACGGTAGAATAGGATGCCCGCCCTTTGAACTGGTGGCGGCAATAGGAGTTATCATATATCCGCTTGTAGTCAATCCGCCCGATGCCACAGACCTCGATCTGCTGCATACTCCAGAAGTAATGCTGGTTAATCAGGTGGTCGGGATAGTCACCGGTGGGAATCTTGAATCCCAGTTCCGTAGCCGCCTTATCCAGTATCGAATACCTTTCCACAACGGCACTGATATTGCTTACCTTATCGAAGCAACCGGCAAGAATCAGGTTCTTTACGTGACGTGCATTGACGGGAACCCTAACGGCCTCCTGCTCATTATCCGCATCATCCCAGTATTCGTACTTTTTCAGCTTGTATTTGAATATACGGTGTATAAAGTTCTCGATTGATTTAAACGGACCGCCTTTGGTGCGCTCGTCAATGATGTATTGCACCGCTTTGGTTCCCAGTATCTTTATCTTACCCAGCGACCAGAAGATTTCATTCGTCCGGTAATCCGTGAAGAACTTTTCGGCTGAGGTGTTAATATCGGGCGGCACCACCTTGGCAGAACTGCATTCTTCCATTTCCGACATGATAAGCGGGAGTTCCTTGTCATCCGCCCATTGCAGGGCGATGGTGTAGAAGGCAGTCGGGTAATTGGCTTTCAGCCAGGCACCTACATACGATGTGATGGCATAAGCCGTTGCGTGCGATTTGTTAAAAATATAGGAACCGCCCGCCTCAATCATATCCCAAATGAGGTCTGCGTCTTCTTTCGGGCATCCCTTTTCGTGAGCTCCCGACATAAACTTATCCCTCATTGCATGAATTTTTTCGACTTTCTTTTTTGATATATACTTAACGAGATTTACACCTTCTCCCAATGAAAAGCCACCTATTTCCCTCGCCATTTGCGCCAGGTCTTCCTGATATGTTAATTGCCCGTACGTACCTTTTAGCGCATTATAAGTTCCCCACAGATATACGGGAGCCACTTCACCTCTTTTACAATCCAAATACTTTTGAGTAGAACCCGATTCCAGTGTAGCCGGACGATACAAGGCATTGGCGGCAATCAAATCATTGATGCAGTCCGGTTGCATATCCATCAGGAACTTGGTCATTCCTGCGGAGCTGAACTGGAAAACGTTCTGGGTGTACCCTTTGGCGAGTATCCGGTAGGTTTTCTCATCATCCAGTCCGCTGCGGACGAGCCCTTCAAAAGAGATGCCTGCATTATACACACGGTTACTTTCATCTATGACCGACTGTATCTTGGCAAGTTCCTTGATGCCCAAACAGTCATTCTTCAACAATCCCGTTTCATCAATGGAATACCCGTCCAGTTCCGATACCAGAATATCGTCCACCTTCTTGATGGGAGTAAAATCGAAGCACTCCATATCCTCACCGTCCTTTGAGTTCGGTGTAACAATGATTGCCGAAGCATGTACGGAAGCCGAACGCGGTTGCCCCATCAGTCCCCGTATGTCCTCAATCACCTGCGGGTAATCCTGTACGAACTTGTTTACTTTCTTATTGGTTGTCGCAAACATGAACAGGTCTGTCCAACTCATGTTGTCATCCTCGAAAATGGCGGTAATATAATTCACATAACTGACAGGGACTTTATATACCCTGCACACGTCTTTTATTGCAGCTTTCAGTTTCATTGTCGAGTAAGTCCCGGCAGAGAAGACACGCTGTTTTCCGTTCATATTATAACGACGCTCCAGGTATTCCTTTACTTCCTGACGCCTGTTCGAAGCGAAGTCGGTATCAATATCCGGTAGACTTCCGCCGTCTCCTTGTCTGAACCCGTTACCGGTCAGGCAATCCAAAGCCTGAACCGGTATCTGTGTCTGTTTAAATTCCACACTCTTAACAACCATAAACCGTCTCATTAAGTGTCCATACCAAATCCCTGTTATCAAAGATGATGTCATCGCCCAGCTTCAACTCGTCGGCATAGACTATCATGCTGCGTCCTTCCCGCATCACCCGGAACTTGGCGTCCTTGTCAAAGACATACTCTTTGCCATTGGCTAAGGTGACATGCACGATCTTTGTGGATTCCAGTCCGCCAACAATGATCGTCACCTCATCCGGATAAAGCCCCGCACGTTCAGGCAGCAGGAAACGCTCGAAAATCAAATCGTATTTAATCGGGTCAATGAGTGTGATACCCAGCAGGTAGAGTACCAGTGAACCGCCCGCCGAACCACGGCCACAGCCCACAAGAATACCGTTCTCCCGTGCCCAGTTCACCGTATCATACTGATTCAGAATGTAGTCCACATTATTGGTGGATTCAAGGATATACACCTCGTAGTCCAGCCGTTTGCGATACTCATCTTCCTGTCCGGCGGGAACCAGCTTTCTGAATCCTTCCTCCAGCAACTCAAGGAACATCCGGTGCCTGTTACCGTACCTCTGTTTTTCCTTGTCAGTCATATCGTACTGCGGCATGAAGTTCCTGTCCGTCTCATAACGGGCAACCGCCCCCTCGGCAATTTCTACCGTATGGGCGCACATCCCCCTGAACAGGCTGTCCAGCTCCCACTTATTCCCGTCAAAGAGAGAAGTAAACAGTGCGTAGTGTTCGTCTATATCCTTGAAATACTGGTCGTCACTTTGCCGGTGGGCCGCCCCGGTAGCTATCTTATTGAGGATAATCTTGTTGCGTGCATCGTCCTTGTCCAGATAATACGTGTCACAAAGCAGAATGGGTTCGATCTGAAATGAGCCGGTCTGTAGGTCATAGAAATTATCAAAAAAGAACTTGGTAGCTTTCAGGACTTCCACGTCGATACGTTCAGCCTTGTATTCGCTCAAATCCACCTGATAGAACACCTTTTCAAATGCAATCCCCATCGCTCCCAGGATATGCGGGTTCTTCTTCATCCAGTAGGAAGCGAGTTTTCCCAGCACCAGCACATTGCCTTCCCCGTGGGTGAGCAGTCCTTGAAGCGATAGCGTCCGGTTGTCCGAGTCCACCATGATTTCCTTCTGGATGCGCAACAGGTTCCTCATTCCCCGCTGTGTCTGCGCATAGACTTTCATCCCTATCTTTTCCCCTTCGTATTCCATTTCCAGCGTATATCCGAATACATGCTTCATTCCCTGTGCCGCACATTCCTTCTGTAGATTCAGCGTGGCCGCCATTGTGTTTTTATCACAGATACCCAGTGCCGTATGCCCCAGATACTTCGCTTTCCGTACCCAGTCGGCAATGCTTCCGCTACCGTTGAGCAACTCAAAAGGTGTATGCACGCCCAGATTCGCGAAAGGTACCTGCATTTTACAAGGCTGCCGTACTCCCGCATACTTGAGGATATTAAACCGGAACCCTTCGGTCAGGTTATAATAATACCAGTTGTCCCCGAACGGGAACGCCACATGGAATATCCCCTCGGCAACCAGTACCTCCGGGCTCTCCATCAGGTTGAACCGGATGTCTTCACCGGTCACCCGGAACACCGATCTCACCTCCGTCAGGTCAGCCACATAGAGCTTTCCCAATCCTTCCATCTCCACTACTTCATTGTCTATCTGTCGATACTTGATTTTGTTGGCTTCCAGCCATTTGATTAGTTCTTTCATTTTAATTCCTGAACTTTTAAAAGTCGGTACTCGGCGGGAGTCCTCAACCGGTAAGAGAATATGCCGTATATCTCTTCATCCCCGAGGTCCTCCCAATCTTTTCCTGCATCCGGTATGTCGGCAATAAATACCCGGAAGTAAGCGTTCAATTCACCGGCTGTCTTCTTTATGGCTTCAACAGCGTCTCCATCGTAACCCAGTATTACGGTCTTTACCCCTTTGCATTGCAGCTTGTAAATCTGCGTGCGGGATATCTTCTTTCCGAAGGTGGCGACCGCGGCCACATGTTTATTGTCATAGATTTCCAGTTTTCTTGTTAATGCTATCACGTCGAATATCCCCTCCGTGATGATTACCGTATCCGTAACGCCTTCAATTACCGCATCATAGTTATAGAGCAGCTTTACAAAGTCGTTCTCCGTAGAGTTCCTGAAACGCAGTATCCGGTATCCGCCCTTGCGCCTTACCCGGCTGTTATGCCTGTCTATCTCGTCCTTGTTCCAAGTGTGGCGTGAGACGTATCCCACCACATCACCCTCGTCAATAATGGGAAAGACGACATAATCATCGTAGCGGAAGTTGAGCCCCCTTGTCGTTCCCACCGGAAAATACTCGTAGTCATCGAAGGTGAACCCACGGGATTTCAGATAAGGGTGGGTAAAGCATCTCCGGTAAAAGTCCGGCAGTTCCACCACGCCCAGCGCGTCGTCTATCTCTTCACCTTCCTCCAGCGGGAACAGCAGGTTCGTATCCAGCCGGGCGTCAATGTCAGCCGTAGGAGCCACCATCAAATCCGGCCTGCCTATAAAGTCCAGCAATGCTTCCAGCGTGTAGGTCGAACATCCGCAACTGAAACAGTGCGACATGAACGGCTTCTTCCGCTGTGTCTCTTTGCCTACATAGACACCGTACTTTCCTTCTTTCCCGCAACGGGGGCACCGGGCAATCAGGTTTTTTCCCGCACCGTCCGCCTTTGCATCCAGTTCTTTGGTAATCTCCCGGATGAGAAACTCCGTATCGTTTAAGGACAGCGCCATATTCGTTTTACCTTTTCAAGTTCATACTCCGCCGCGCGTCATAGAATACCTCGTTGTCATAATCGGTGGCTATCTTCACCGTTTCCCCCTTCTTGAAGAACCGGGCTTTGGCGACATGCAGGCGCATCACGTTCTCTTTTCTTTCCGCCGAGGACTGGTTCATGGAGATCAGGTGCGTACAGGGGCGTGCGAGCCCTTTGCTTTCCGAGCAGTTGTATTCTGTGAGCACGTTTTTCTCGTCATTCAGCCAGTCCCTGTTTTCAATCGTCGCCTGGTAGGTTACCACCATCCAGACCTTTTCGTCCGCCGCTAGGTCCTTGAGGTCGTTCGCCACGGCGATGCGTTTGCTCCGTTCGTGGTCTTCCCCCCAGTTTCTCCGGCTGGCATCCGTCAGCAAGTCCATTGAGTCAATAATCACAATGTCCGGTGAGCGGGCATTGAGCTTCCTGTATTCGGCTATCCCGTTCTTGATATCCAGCGTGGAGATTCTACTATTGAACCGTGGGAAGGAACGGACGGTGATGCTGCCCTTATAAGCCGCCACCTGCTGCTCGAAGTGTTTCATCTCCGTATCCGATATCCTGCCGCGTTCATAGTAGAAAGCGTTCTTGCTGATAAGCCCTCCCGAGTATGCGTCCAGCGCCTCTTCCTCGCTGCCTTCCAGTTGGAAATGAAGCACATGCAGGCCGTCGTCAATGTTGGCACGGATACCTATATGCTTGGCAAGATGCGACTTGCCCACGCCGGTGCTGGCAAGGAAGCAAGTTAGTTGCCCCCGCAGGTTCCTGCCGCTGTTCATTACATCCAGATCCGGGATATAAAACCGGGTAACGGGAGCCAGCGGGGAGTTCCGGTTGTCAATGTCCTTCTGCCGGTTCTGGTAGAAACGCTGTGTAAATGTCTCCGCCACGTTCACAAAGGCGGTGGCCTTGAGTGTAAAGCCCGACAACCACTCCGCGTACTCCTTCAGCTTCCCCTCCGCCTCCGGCTGCCTGTTCAGGTTGTACAGCTTGCCTACTTCCGAGTAGGTCATCTGCAAGCGCACCCCCTTGATATAGGCTTCCAGCATATCCAGCAATACTTCCGAGTTCTTCTCACCCTCGCTTTCCTGAAAGGTATTCACCAGTTCCATCGTATCGTAGTCGCCGTTGAATAATTGGCTGAGCACCGCATACGAGGGCGGTTCCTTATAATTCCGGTAATGGGTGGAAATGGCCAGGAGTATTTTCTGGAACGCCCTGTCCGGCAGGTATTCCTTCTTCACGTGCCTTGCCACCACCCCGCAGATCATCTCTGAGTGCAGGGCGGTGGCGAACAGCTCGTAAAGGAACTCCACGGACATCGGGTTCATTCCGTCCTTCATCATTTCAGGGACGCTTTAAATTCTTCCACACGGATACGGTAGAGTTCCGGATAGGCGGTACGGGTCCTTTGCTCACAGGCGGCGGCTTTCGGACAGTCGGTGCAAACGGGGGAAAAGGGAGTCCACAGAAGCGTGGAAGCGCCGCAGATGTAATATCCTAACGCCGTCCCCACCAGCCTTTTCTTCGTCCGGTCCTCATACCGTGGATAGATGAACTTTGCCTGCGGGTGGAAGGTGCGGTCACGGATGAGCTCGCACAGCAACTCCCGGCTCAACTCATTCCCGTATAACCACTTGTCCTCGTAATAGCGCACCTCCCGCTTGGATTCGGCGTAACGCCTGAGTGCCTTTTTCCCGAAGGAATGGGTCACCCTCCAGCGGTTCTTATATTCCTCCCCGAAGTTGGAAAGGGCATACACCTGGCAGACGCAGAAGTCCACCATGCGCTCCGCGTCCGGCTGCCCGGAGCTTTCCAGGGAGCGGAGGCAGGAAGCCACAGCCCGCCGGGAAGCGGCGCCTCCCGGAAAAGCAAAGCCGGGATACACCCGGTTCATCAGGAAGGCGAACACCTTCATCATCTCTTTAGTTTTCTTTTCGTTTTCCATCTCTTGTAAGCCTTTCTCTAAGTTTCTTCTTTGCCAGGAAAATCCTGCTTTTGGTCGTTTCAACACTCCTTGTCCTGAGACATCCCCTCCGGTAGAGTATGTCCGTTATCTCTTCCAGCTTGTATCCTTCCACTTGCAACAGGAGCGCCTCGCTGTACAGGGGTCCGATTTCTTTCAGGGCTCCCAGCACTTCATCGCCGAGCATGTCCCGGTAGTTTTCGAGCGTTATGCTTTCCGTACAGGGTGTATCGGGAAGCTGTTCCATCCTCATCGCCCCCACGTCCCCTTCGCGGGTGAACCGGTTGTTCTTCCGTTCCAGGTCCGCCAGCATCCTGACGGTAATCGCGTAAAGCCACGTCTTTATTTCCCGCCGGGGGTCATAAGAGCTGACATATTTGAAGAAGTTTATCAGCACTTCGTTGTAGTTGTCGTCGATATTCTCCTTGTCACGGGTCTGCCTGATACAGATGTGGTAGATCAGGTTCCGGTACGGGTAAACGTATTTATGGAACAGGGCCGTGCGGGTGCGTACGGACTCTTCATCCGTCAGGTAAGGCGAGCTATTTGCCTTCCCCATCGTGACAGCCGCTAAGTTTCAGAATATAATCTGTAGCTGTCAATTCATTGAAATAAAGGTTGTTCTGCATAGATGTCCAAGGTTTAGTTGATACGGTATTTGCTGATGTAATAGTGGTATAGCCAGGCGGCGTCCGCCTCGTTGTCATCCAGCGGTTGCCGACCAAAACGCTGCACGTAAGCCTGCACCATCTCCTGTTTCCCGGCATTCCCGTTGCCCGTGGCGAACTTCTTGAGCGCCTTCGGGTTGATGAACTCCGGTTCGGGCAGATCCAGCTCGTCACAGACGCAGAGCAATACGCCCCGGAACTCCGATAGCTTGCGCATGTCGAAGAAGTGCTTGTTTACCGACACGTTCTCGGTCACAATCCGGCGGATGCCGTATTTGACGATAAAGTCCGTCAGCGTGTTCTTCAGTGCGAGGTGTTGCTTGTTGTCGTTTCGGTGCTTGCCTTCGGTGAAGTTCCACGTGCCGGATTCATGCACGCTGTAATAGCCGCAAAGGGTAGCCACGTCGAGAGCCAGTATATGCTCCCGCCTGAGTTCTTCGGCTTTTGGTTTTTCTTTTTTCATAGTGGTTATTGGTTTGGGTGATTGATATAGGATTTGCCATCCTGTTTGTTGATAATGAGCTTGTAAGGGTAGCTTTCGCTGATGTTCCCGTGCGATACGACCAGTGCGGTGATGCCGGACTTGTTCAGGGCTCCGAACATGCTTGCCAGCCCGTCCTCATCCACCGGAGATAATATTTCATCCAGTACGATCAGGCCCAGCCCTTTGTCCCCCTCGCAGTTCCCGTTCACCAGTTTCTGCATGGCAAGGATCGTGGCGAGGTTCACCCGGCACTTTTCCCCCTCGGAGAACTTGTCGAAAGAGCCGCAGTCCATGCCGGAGCGCAACAGGCTGACCGATATTTTCTCGCGTACCTTTCCCGATTTCAGGGTGGTAAAGCCGGAGAGTTGCAGGCGGATGTCGCTGCCGATGCTCTCTAAGAACTCGTTCGTAACTTGTGCCAGCGCCGCGATCTTGCTATTGGCAAGGTAGGACTTGAACTGTGAAAAGACTTCCGCCTGGCGCATCAGTTCTCCGGACTGTTTCTCCAGCTTGTCCAATGCGGCAACCGCTGCCGATGACCGCTTCCGGTACTCTTTGAGCGAGGCTTTCAGGGAGACGAGAATATCGCCGTCCGAAGACTCCTTCAATTCCTTTATCGTATTTTCCAGCACCAGAATGGCGCTCTCCGCCGCTTTGATGTCTTCCTTCCGGTTGTCGCTCTCCCGCTTGACGTTTCTGTAAGCGTCGTCCAGGAATGAGAACGCCTCGTCAAAAAGCTTGCGGCGGATGCCGTCCAGTTCGGTTTGCATGGCGTTTATCGAACGGAGAATCCGTTCCTTGCCCTGGCTGGCGTCTTCCTGCATCCCCAAGGCTTCCCGTCCGGACTTTTCCGATTGCCGGAGCTTTTCCTCCCAGGCGGTATTCTGTCCGGCAAGGGCACGCTTGCTTGTACGTATATCCTTCTCCGATTCTTCAATGCTTTCCGATTGTTTGCGGCAATCCGTCAGCAGGTTGTCCAGTTTTCCCTTTTCCGTCTCGTTGTCTTCCACCTGTTTACGGGCAGCCTGTACATCGAAGTTTTCATCTGATAAAATGAATGGGTGGCGGCAGGCCGGGCAAACGATTGTCCCCGCCAGCTTGTTCTTCAGGTTCTCAATAGCGGATGTAAGAGTAGCCCTTTGCTTGCCCAGTTCAGTGATACGGCCGGTAAGAGCTGTTATATCCTTATCCATGCGCTCCAGTTCTGCATCGTATCCGTCCGATTTTACTTTAAAGTTTTCAAAGAAGACACGGTATTCTTCCAGCAGGGAGCTGCGCATCCGTGTTACCTCTTGCAGTTTCTTTTCCGCTTCCTCCAAAGCCGTGTCCCAAACGGAAAGCTCCCCGTTCAGTTTTTCAATCCTGCCTTTCTTGTCCGTTATTATCCCGTTCCAGTCCGATAATGAACCGCATTGCAGGGGAGAGAGCAGGGCGGTGACTTCTTTCAGGCACTCCCCGATGGAGGATTCGCCGTTTTCCAGTTCCTGCATCTGTTTGTCCGCTTTTTCAATCCCCTGATAGGAAGCTTTCAGGATTTCCAACTCTTCGTTGCAGTCCCGTATCAGGGAACGCTTCCCGGCGATGCTCTTTTCCATATCCGCCAGCCTTTGGGCTTTCGTGCGTGCTTTTTCCTGAGCCGAATCCTCTTCTTTGAGAATCTGTTCAGCCAGCATTTCAATGCGCCCGTCCAGCCCGGCAACTTCCAGTTCCGCCTTGCGCAACGCTTCATCCACCGGCTTCTTGTCTTCCAGTACCTTCTCCATGGCTATATCCACAAGGCTGGCATTGGAAAAGCGGTTGATGATTTCCTTCTTGTCCTTGTCGGAAGAAGAAAGGAAGTCCTGGTATTTATGTCTGGAAAGAAGATAGTTATTATAGAGTTCGTCTTTGGTAATGCCCAACTTCTCAAGGATATACTTGTTATAGGCATCTATACCGGGACATACCGCTTCATCGGTTGTCACAGCCTTGCCTTCACGTTCAATCCGGCACTCTACCGTGGAACCGCATTTACGCAGGATGCGTCGCAAAATGGTAAAGACCTCATCCGAAGTGTCATTGAAGAACTCCAGTTGAATGCTGCACTCATCGGCGGCATCATTGATAATTTCCTCATTCTTGACCTTGCGCAACGGGCTGCCCGTGATGCCGGTAGCGATGCACTCTATCAATGCGGACTTGCCCGAACCGTTGGAGCCCTGGCTGTCATTGTCCAGATTGTGCCCGAATACTAATGTAGTAACGCCTTGGTCCAGTACGTAATGCAGGTTGCTGAACGAGCAGATATTCTCTGCGGTGATCTTATTTAGTTTCCACATGACGCGTCCGGTTTAAGGTAAGACAATCCCAGGCAATCACTGATTCCTTTCTCCGTGCAGAATTGGCGGTAGTTATCGCGTATCTTTCCGCCGTCAAACTTCTCCAGTACTCCCGCATCGGCAGACCGGACGGCTTGCAGTTCCGCGACAACGACTTCCACCTTGCCCGCTCCGGCTTCCAGTAATTTATCCTTGTCAATGGCGGCTGCACCGGCGAGGGACGAGTGGACACGTACCTTTACCTTGTACCTGCCGTCTTCCCTGAGTTCCTCCAGATGGTCGGTCAGGTGAATGTCCACCTTGTCATCCGGGACATCGAGCACCATATAGCGCTTGTTGGCACGGTTCTTTATAAATTCGGTCGTACCGTCGGCATAAAGGACGGTATAGCCTTTTTCCTCGTCTTCACCGAAGTTATGCTGGCGCGCCGAGCCGATATACTCGATATTGGGAGCCACGGTGCAACGGTTGTGGTAATGGCCTGCAAATACCTTGTCGAAGTCACCGAAGATATTTGCCGGCAGTTCATTTTCAGCGGGACGGGAAAGTGCGCCATTGACGCCTTCATGGATATAGAGGTAGTTAAGCTTGCCGGTGCTTACCTCATTTTGAATGACTTCATCCAGCTTCTCTGTGAAGCTTCCGTCTTCCGGAAAGTACGGTATGACATGGAGCATGAAACTCCACTCCGGGTTGGAAAGGGTATGGTATTCGTCAATCACCAGCACATTGTCGTGTTGGTCGTAGACATGGCAGTAACCGCGTATGGCTTCCTGGTTCACTAAATCATGGTTGCCATTGGCAAGAATGACATCTATGTTCATGTTCCGGGCAGCTAATAAGGCATCATGTACAGCCAGTAGCACATCCAGCGTCTGTGATGAGCGTGAAAAGAACAAGTCTCCGCCCAGTACGATGGTATGGATGTCCAGACGCTTGCAGTGTGATAGCGCTTCGTTCCAGTTCAGGGAAAAATCGGGGATGTTGTCTTTGGATATATGTATGTCGTTGAGCAACAACATACAGGGTTGATGTTGATTCATAAGGGTATAAGTTAGGAAGGGAAAGGCATTTGCCTCTCCCTTACAGATGGAAAAATTATCGCTTATCTCCGGCGTCTGGGCGTAGGTTCTTCAGACGCTGCCGCCGTGGGTGCGGCGGATTCTTCTACCGGAGTTTCGGGCTCGCCGGCATCTGTCGAAGGTGCGGAAGGTTCCGGTTCTTCCCCCGGTCCCTGCATCTCCTTCTCGATCATCTCCAGCAGTGCCGCATTGGTAGTGGTGCGGGTCACCCGGATGTCCAGTTTCTCCTGTTCGATAAAGGTGCGTATCATTCCGCGCAGTTCCTGTCCGCCTTCGGTCTTGTCACCCATCGACTGCTCCTGTAGCGCGTCAAAGCGGTCGAACAGCATGTCAAGGGACAACGCGCCGCTTTCCTCAGTTTCCTTGTCGTCCTTGCTGCGCTTGTCAAAGGAGAACGAGCTTGTATCCGTCTTGGGAATCGCTTTCTCCAGTTGGGCAATGGCTTCCTTCATCTCGTCCGTATCCATTATCTGCAAGCCGTACTTGACGTCGCATTGTTTCAGGAACTCGATGGTAGCACCGAACTGATAACGGCTGTAACGCACCACCGCTTCCGACAGTCGCGGGGTGTTCATGAGCGCGGTCAGTTCCTCGATGGATAGCTCGTCAGTGTCGGATTCGTTGTCAATGGAGATAACATACTCGGTCTTCTGGCCGTTCTTCTTCTTTTCGATCTCCACCGGATAGGCATCCTTTATCGAAGAGATGGGGCACGGGTAGCCCGGGTTCTTGGCCAGCTTCTTCTGCCACAGCTTGAACTTGCGGTCGTCCAGCTCCTTGTACTGCGAATGGCTTAGCGTGAGCAACTGCACCCCTTTGGCGCGTTCGTTCAGGTCAAAGATGTAGGCGCAGTGTGCGTAGGAGTATTTCAGTCCACCGCCATAGTTGCCGCCCGCGATCTTCTCGGCCAGCTTCTCGTCGCCCGCCTCCTTGGCTGCCGCCACCGCCGCTTTCCGGTAGGTGTCGATGATGTCAACCGGAAGTCCCGCATCGGTGGCGCGTACCGCATTGACATAAACGGATTGTGCTTTGCCTCCCGAAGAGGGCTTCTGGATCTCAAGCAGCATCTGGTGTACCGGGCACTCATAGCTCTTGCGGTCAATGGTTCCGTCCGCTGACGGGATGGCCGGGAGTATGCGCAGCCTGTACGTGCCGAGCTTGTCAAGTTTAAAAAATTCTGTTCTGGAAAATCCTTTGTTTTCTTCCGCAGTTCGTATCTGCGCTTCCTGGTAACTCTCCTGTGCGGCTGAGAATAGGTTCATCAGCTCACCGGCGGGCACAACTGTGGCTGTGCCGTTGTTTTTTTCTTCCTGCATAAAAGCATTTTTTTGGAAAAAGACCGAAGAATCGGAACATGATGCCTGGCTGCTTCGGTTCATAGACATGCCGCATCTCAATTTACAATATGGTGGGTAACGGGGAAAGTGAAGTAATTCTTCCGCCCGGAATTACCCGGCAATCAATTAATTTCCGGCAAAGATAACAGGTTATTCCTTACGCTCCAAGTATGTTTAAATAAATTTTCAAATATGGAATACAACCCGTTGAACCATATATTTTTAGGTATCACTTGCCGAATCTTTTTTAAATACATTATTAAAAACCTGTTCTCCCAGAATCTTTATTTTCTTCCGGTTTCCCGCAATGAACGCCTCCATCTTCTTCCTGCGCACCGACTCGTAATACACCTTCCGACCGGGTGTGAGAACCTTGCCCCTTTTGCAGCAAAGCCCGTCGGCGATGTACGCGTTCATGCAGCGCCGGAATTTGGGCTTCTTGTAGGTGGGGTCCCCGGATGCCCTGCACACCAGTTCCACTACCTCGGCTGCGGGGTGGAAACGCCTGGGGTCCTTGTACTTGTCTTGCAGGATGTCATATACGACGGGCATCTCATATTTAAGCAGGAACCCCAGCGGCGTCTGTTCGAAGGGGAACTTCTTACGGGTTCCCTTGGGGCGCCCGTCGGCGAACGCCCTTTTTTCCCGTGCCGGTACGAATTTCGTCTGCCGGCTGCCGTATTTTCTCTTCGCTCTGGTCATTGGTTTGCTGGGTGGTTGGTTCTACTTCGGTTGCTCTCACGCTTTGGGGACGGTATGCCATCCGGGAGATTTCCCGGCGGCTGTCCAGATCCTTTTGGATATTGATTTTCTTCATAATTAGTTATGCTATTAGTTATACCATGTATGTAAAGTTCATGTCGGTGTTCACATTGTACCATCCGCTTTCAAATATCCGGATGTTCCGGCTTCCGCCACTCAGGATAAAGGTAGTACCCCTATTGTACTTTGCGTCGTCGTTCCAGTCGCAGAGTGTTGTCCTTACTCCGTAACGGGGTGCGGAAATCCCGTTCGGAAGCACGGCGACCGTTCCTCCCATGTTGCTGCCGTCCCGCCGGGCCGTATTGATGACGCCCTGTATGGATACGATATTTCCGATCTGACGTACGAACAGCCGGCTGGTGTCTGTTCCGTTGCCGGAGTTCGCCATTTGCATCCACCCCGTGTCTGCAATCTTTGTCTGGTATTCCGGGGCGTAAGCGGCTCCCAGTGCGTTACATGCCTGTTTCCTGGCAGCCGTATCAGGTAGTGATAGGTCGGATAGTTTGCCGTCCTTTCTCAGGTAAGTACCGCTGACATCGGCTTTCGAGAGTACATCCAGCTTGTCCCGGAGCATCTTCTGCGCGTCGGCGGCTTTCTTTCCCTGGGCGACAAGGTAATCAATGTAATCCTGAAAGAGACGGGCGATGCCCGCGTACTTCGTATCTGTTTCTGTCTTGGAGTAAACATTGATATTGGCGGCAACGCTTTTCTTCTCTTCCTCCGTATATCCGGCAAGCAAGCGGTCGGCTTTCTTTGCCAGCTCTTTCCTGACATGGGAAAGAAGCACATAGCCTTCCACTTCCGCGTGTGATACATCGTCATTGTCTATGTAGGCGAAGCTGCCTGTCTTGATTCCTTCCAGCTTTTGCTTCATGGTTTCGGTAAAGACTACGCCGGTGTAGGCATAGTCTGTATCCAGCTTCCCGGCAAGCAGTTTGTCTACCTCTGCCGTTGAATAGACGCTGATGTTCTTTCGGGCGGATGCCTTATCGGACAGGTCGGAAAGGTTGCTTGCTTTTGCCAGTTTCAAGGCTCCGGTCCCTTTCTTCTCCGCATCCAGGTTGTCACGGACTGCCGCTTGCTTCCGGGCTTTCAGGGCTGCCGCTTCTTCCGCCGTAAGGTCGTTTACTTCGTCGGCGGTTAGGGACACGAGTTCTTGCAGGTTGCCGGATACTTTCAGGAACAGGGAGCCTGTTTCCTCCCGGGAATAGATGTCCAGTGAAGTGCGTGCTATCTTTTTGTCGGGTACATCGGAAAGGTTGGAGGAAGCCGTCAGTTTCTTTGCCAGCGCCTCTTTTACCTGAGTAGCGGTAACAAATCCTTCGCCCCCGGTCTGGATTTCACCGGTGGAAATGGCATCCAGTTTCTTCCTGTAATTCGTGGTAAAGTCTTCGGTGGAGAGCTGTTTGCCCTTCACAGTATTTACTTTCCCTGCCAATGCATCCGTAAAACTCTTTTGACTGACATAGATGTCTTTCAGGCTGGTGCCGTTCACTTTTAAGTCTCCGGCAATGTTTACGGATTCTTTAGGGGAAAGTTCAATGTTTCCGATGGCATTGATAAGGGAAAAGTCTGTGCTTTGGCTTGAAATGAATCCGATGGATGCTGTTTCCACGCCTTCGTCATCCGTATAAGATAATGTTTTTGATTCTGCGGAAGCGATGGTAATGGATTTGCCCGCCACGGTAAAAGTCCCGCTGACACATACTTCTTTCGTCTTTCCTTTGACATGAAGCAAGGGAATGGCTGCCTGTTTGCCGTCAAACACCCGGAAGTCACGGAAGGTACTCGTTTCCTCGTTCAGGCGGACGGTATTGATGTCTACCGAACCTTCGTCCGTAGTATCCGCGACATTAATGATGGAGTTCTTTTCAATCAGCAACGAGCCGGTGCGTGAACTGGTACAAGAGGCATGGGTATAGGTCATGCCGTTTTCATCTATCCGTGCCAGTTCGTTTTTACCCTTTAGGAATGAAACGCTGCCGTCGGTCGAAATGCAAATCTCACTGATGAGCAAGCCGTTCAGGTAAGAGCCGAAGGAAGCCGTCCCGTTTTGTTTGACCAACCCTTTGAGGGAATATCCCGAAGGGGAAACAACGGATACGGCGGTCTTGGATTCCAGACCTTGTTCGGTCGTCAGCTTCCCGGTGACAACCAGCTCTTTCTTGATGGTCTGTTTGGAAAAGGGTGTATCCAGCAGGACGGCGTAATGCCCGAAGAACTTATCCAGGAAGCGGGGCGCGTAGGTTTTGGTGATTTCAATAAGGCAGGGTACTTTACCCGTCAGGGTGTCCTTTACGGAAGGAAGGACGCTACTGCCTGCGCACAGGTAGTTTTCCCGTCCTTTCTTGTTCACGTCCCCGGCATACACCACCGTGTCGGTGCCGTTCTTCTCATAGATATAATAAGGGAAAGCGGCTGAAGGGCATCCTTCAAAGTGACGGACTTTACCGTTGATCCAAACATAGCCGGACGAGATGGCATTGCCCGTTATCTCGCAGCCCGAGATGATAAAGTCCTCGCAGGCGTTGAAGATCGCCGTCATGGAAAGGGCAAGCTCTTGCAGGTTCAGGATGTCATCCACGTAGGTATATCTTCCGCCCGTGTCTGCAACGTATTCTTTCATAGTATCAGGTTAATTGGTTAGGTGTTTTCAGTTTGGTCTATTTTTATCAGGTAGGTCTTGCCTGCCACTTTATAGGTGTTGATAACAAAGGAGAGCATATAGACGAACTCTTTCTCAGGGATGTTTATTTCAGGGACGAGCACCATGAAGCTGACCCGGTTGATCGCCTTCTCTTCCGCCAGGAAGTGAAACTCGCGGGGCTTCTCTTCGGGCTTCACGTCCGGCGTCACTTCTTCGAGGTTGTACCAAATAGTAAAGGGCTTGCCGTATGCGGCATCTTCGCGGTAGATGTCCACTCCCAGTGAGTCGCTCTGTGAAATCACGAGCCTTTCTCCGCTGTTTTTCAGATACCGGGCGAACTTATGGTTCAGGTGCCACTCGAAGTACATCACCTGTGAGGTCATGCGTGCTTCGATGTGTTTCTCTGCCGCAAAGGCACGGAATTTCTCACTCAGGGAGTGCAGGGGATACACCAGGCTTTGCAGGAAAAGAATGTATTTCCTGCCTGAGAGGTAATAAGGCACCAGCCTGTTCACCAGCTTGTCGGTCGGTAGTTTATAACGGTTCTCTTTCATCCTTCAACGATTAGCCTGATTGCCTGCCGGAATGTTGGCAGTTCCTGTTCCTTGCCCGTGGCGGACGACTGTTTCATAAAGCCGGACGATGTTTTGGTGATGCGATGCACTTTTCCGGGTGGCAACAGGTTTCCGTCCGCGTCATAAGAGGCGATAAAGATTCCCTGTTCGGGTGTTGCCCGCTCGTCGATATATACGTCCGTCACATGCTCGGCACTGCGGACAGCTTCAATAACCGAGGAAACATAGACGGATGAGTCAAAAGGCATCCCCATGATATACTTGTTCAGCTTCTCTTCAATCTTGTCATAGATTTCGCTCTCGGGTATGGCACCGTCATAGTAGACGGTGATGCGGGGAATAAGCACGTCCCCTTCCCGGCTGATGACCTCGATACGCGTCCCGGCGAACTTCATCTTACCTATATAGGCATTGACCGGTACCATCTCCGAGGCGGGCAGCGGTTCCAGATGCCCCTTTTCTCCCGTAGCCACTTTCAGTATCAGTTTGCTATCCAGGTTGGTATCGTCCGTGCTCTCGATGTAGGATACCTGCGTGATGATGCGTTTCGTCTCGTCCACGTTGGCATAACCGAACGCCAGCCCGTCTTCCCTTACCGAGAGTTCATCTCCCTTCTGGTATTGGAGCAATGCGTTGGCATAGAAAGTGGGCGTTCCGTTTACACGGAGGTTGATGGCTGTCGAGATGTCCACGGCGAATACATCCAAAAGTGTCTCAAAGCTGTGGATAGCAGCGGCCACCGTCCACGTAATTCCGTTCATGATGCTCATTTTGGAATCACTGGAGAACTCGCTTAGTTCCAGCCGCTTGTTTCTCTCCGTAATGGCTTCGTTATAGATTTCCCGTATCGTCCGGCTCATAGGTATAAGTTTGGTTGTTAATAATAAATATCCATGCGCCACCCTCGTTCCAGGCGGGTTCATGGGTAAGCATCCAGACGGCTTCCATGCCCGATGCAATCAGGTAGTTGCCATTGCTGTCTTTCTCCGGCTTCCGGTAGGTGCCCGACGGTGAGGTAGACAGGAGAACGGTCATATTCCGTCTGCCGTAGTGTTGTGCTACCAACGCTTTCAGGTAGGTGTCCAGAACGGAAGGCTTCACTTTAGAACCGGTTAAATCCAGTCTCATTAACCTTTTCAGTGGCAAAAGTGATAGAAGGCTGCCCGTTTGTAATCCGGCAAAGTAAAGCTCGTATGTATCTTCCGCCAGTGAAAGGAAAGAGATGTCCAGTTCCATCTTTTCACAGGTGAATTTCTCCATACTGACCGGACGGAGCAGGTAAACGGATGATGCGTGCGAACGGCTTATTTCCAGTATCCTGAACCTTACCTCTCCATAGAAACTCACTCTGCGGACGGACGTGATCTTGTCATTGAAATAGTGCCGGAGCTCTTTTGTTTCATCACTCAGCACCACCACTTCCAGTTCCATATTGTCTCCCCAGTCTATTTCCAGTGTCCCGTTGCCGCTTAGTAACAGCGAAGCGGCTGTCTGTTTGTTGTCTATGTACAGCTCCATGAAACGCTTGCCGGCAGGTTCTTTGGGATAGACGTTTCTTTCCCCGTTTGCCGGAAGGAGGCTGTACATCCTGTTATAGGCAACAATATCGGGACTGATGGTAAAGCCGTCGGTATACTCCAGTTCTTCACCGCTTTTCAGGGTGTCATCCAAAGAAAGTTCCGGGTTGTTTATCAATAAGTCCACGATGCCTTCGATGCTTCCGTACAGGTGCATGGCAACGTCATAAATATTCTGTCCGGCTGTTATTTTGTATTTTCCCATCGTATTTCTTTAGTCCGTTTGTTTTTCATCCACATCCAGTAATAGTTCCCCTGTTTCAGAGTCCATATAGGCATTTTTTATAATCATCCCGTCCGCCTCAAACTCCTGTTGCAACTTGCCCGGCAGGTTCGAGTTCTCAAAGTTCCCGTGCAAGTATCTGATTAGTCCTACACCCGTGGTCGGATGCTGGTAGAGGTTCCCGGCAGCGGCTTTGAGAAGGAATACCTTCGTTTGTTCCAGCGAGGGTTTGATGATAAAATCCGTTTCGTTGGCGCTGTACAGTAACAGTTTTCCCTCATGCAGGATCAAGTTGAAGTGATTCGTTTCATTGACTGTGCGGAAGGCTGAGAGATAGACTGTTCCCAAATCGGGAGAAAGTACCGTAAACCATATACTGTTGTCGTTGCGGTTTCTCAGGTAGGATTCGTTTCCGTCCCCTTTTTCCAGGGAGAAACGGATTTTCAGCTCCTTGTACTGTGGGATATACGGGATATGCACCCGGATGCCGTCTTGGTCGTTGTACCGGCTCTCGAAGTTACCGGGCACGCGGATTTCTCCGTAGGCGTATCTGCCCGTATCCGTTCCTAAATATTCAAAAGGATAAATGCGCTTGTCCGTCAGGTTATCCGCCAGGTTCACCTCCCCGCAGGAGGCGTCCATATTGATGTCTTGTCTTGCCATAGCTAATTAAAAAAGAAAAGGACGCCCTTTTGGTGGTGGACATCCTTTTCGGGTTATCAAAATCTTATGCTACAAATGATTCCTATGATTCTTTTTCCGGTTCCTGAATCGCATTATACAGCTTTTCAACCGTCTGCCACATATCATCCGGAAGGCTCTGGTCGGAGATTTTCTCACAGGATGTTTTCAGGTACTGCATCTCGTCGGCTGAGAAGTCCACTACCAGCGGGGTGTCTTTTTCCACGTCCCATTCGATGCGTTTGGTTTCCGCGTTTTCTTTGAGCCCTACGGCTTCACGTTCATCCTGTGTGATCTCAATCTTGCTGAGGATGCTTTTCTTCGTGTTGAAGTCTTTGAAACTGCCTTCTTTGGGAAGGAATGCCGGAATGTAAAGCCGGTCTTTGATTAGTAATTCCATAAATTTGATTGTTGTTCTTTAAGTTGTTTCTCAAGGAATAGGGAAAGTAAGCCGGAGATGTTGTCACTTGCTTTGCTTTTCCTGTTCCTGCTGTGCTCCGATCTCCGCCATGAACCCTTCAAAGTCCTTGAAGTACGCCGATACGTCCTCCACCGAGAGGAAGCTACAGGAGAGGTTATGGTTCTCATAACTGATATTGCCCAGATACTCTTCCTGTCCCTGGGCGGATGCGGGAGTCAGCACATTGGCGGAGATACGGTTCAGGATTCCGTTGGACGCGCTCGTTTCCAACTGGTAGTAAGCGTTGGCTGTCAGGGCCGTCATGCTTTTGGTTACAACGATGTTTTTTATTTCCATAGATAAGCCATTTTCCATGAATAGGACTCTTGAAGGCAAAAAAGGTAAGTAAAGGTCAAGACCATTTGTTCCTGCCGTAGATAACGAAGTCGAAAGGAGAGCCGTCAGGCCCGCCGTTACTTCCCACATTCTGGATGACAAAGTAGGAGGATGCCCTTTCCAGCAACCGGAAGAAACCGTAATATCTTGTATTCTGGCAGCCTTGCGCGAATACGGTATAGTTCGTATGCCCCAGATTATGATAGAATTTATATTGGGCATTTCCCATGTGGTAACAGGACGTGACATTGCATCCTTCACCCCATATTTTGCTGAAATTCGAATTGTTACCGCTATTGTACTTGCAGCCGATGTACAGGACACCCGGCACGCACCACCGTTCGCCGGCACGCTGTCCGAACTGCACCGGCCCGTATGATTCAATGGCATAATTAGAACCGGCGTTGGCGATAATAGAGAGCCCGACGGCTCCCGTGGCATAGGTCTGGATAGCAATGCCCGTTCGTGCCGAATCGGCACGTAGGGAGAGCAGGGAACTGTATGAGTTGATGGTCATGGAAGCGTTTCCCATCATGGATGAGAACTCGATGGAAGAATCCGCTGCCGTATTGATGAGCTTGTTGCCACTAATGGTGAAGCCGGCGATCAGTCCTGAATTGGCGGTGATGTTGCCCTTGATTTCCACGTTGCCTTTCGCGTCCCATTTAATATTTTGGTTCGCCACATATCCCGAGCCGTCATTGTCGAACAGTATCTTCCCATAGCCGAACGTCGCCGAGCCGTCCGCCCGTAGCCCCCAGTAGTCCTGTGTGCCGTCATCGTTGTAAATGTATCCGCTGGAAGTGATGTATACCCGGTGTCCACCGGCGGGCGCGCAGGCATAGATGGCGCCGGAGATGATATTCCAGCCCCCGATCTTCCCGGCAACAGCCGTTATGCCCGTGCGGTCGAGCGTCGCCTTCACATTGTTGCCCGCATCCCTTACCGAGATGCTGCCGTTATACGTGCTGCCGCCCACTACCAGCGCGCTGTCAACGAGCACCTGACCCGCCCGTACCGTGCCGGTATAAATGCCGTTGGCGTCAATGGTGGTGGTATACCTTTCGGAAGAAGTCGTGTCGAACACGGTTGCGTAGGCGACATGCCAGATGACGGGAGCCGCCGCGGTTCCCTGCGCGCCGTCCAGATAGAAGAAGTTCGTCGAAGAGAAGCCCGAAGTACCGCACGTCACCTTGTATATGTACTCCGCCCAGTCTCCTGTGCCGGCGTTCGGTGTCAGCCATTTGCTGCTGCCCGAAGCGCCGATGGCATTGCTTGTCCACTGGATATTCCTTCCCACAGGTATTTTGGCTATAATCCTGACGATAAACACTTTTCGGTTGGAACAGGGAGTGGCAAAGCAAAAGCCGCCTATACCCGGTGTCGCGCTGCCGGCCGTTTTGATCTCCAGTACCGTCTTGCTGTCATTGGGTGCACTGGAAAGCCCCGTCCGGGCAATCGTTACCGTACCGTTGCTATTGGTGTTATATACGGTGATACTGTTATTGTCATTCCGAAACTCCGGGTCACGGTACATCATCTTGCCGAAAGCCATGGCCAGAGCCAGTTCCTTGGCGGCATTGGTTTTGGCTGTCGCATCAGAAGCCGCTGCATTGACGGCTTCCGTTTTCTTGGTATCGGCGTAACTCTTTGCGGAGTTCAAGGCATTCGTTGCTGCATTGGTCCAGTTCAGGGACACGGAGGAAGCGAAAGTTACGGCTCCCGCGGCGTTCCAACTGATGTTTCCGTTTGCCACCTGTCCCGAACCGTCATTATTTAATTTCCATTTCGTAGAGTTCGTGATGGAACCGTCCGAACCCAGATAGACACTGTTCTTATATATCTGTGTAGAATTAATCGTCCACCCGCCGATGGTTCCCCGTACAAACGTACAGGTTAATCCGTTTATATAGCCGGTATTGATGATATTGGCTTTGATGCTTGCCGCGTCCAGTTTCGTGGAAGTGATGCTGCCGGCGGCTATCCTGTCGGCACTCAGTGTGCCCGCATTGATGCTGCCCGCATTGATGGCCACCGCATTCACCTGTGCTGCCGTCAGTGTTCCCGTATAGATTCCAGTGGAAGATATTTTTGTCATTTTTGGATAGCCGGAACCTCCCAAGGCTGCAATAATTGCATTTGCAGCGTTCTGGGCATCAATTGAAAGCTTGTTGGCGTCACCGTCTGACTGGCTCCAGTCAGTCGGTCTGTTCCCTCTTTCCAGTTTGAAGTAAGCTACATTATAGAATGTTGATTCGTTACTTCCCCTGTAAAGGAACGGACGGAAACTATCTCCGTCAGAATTTAGCTTGAAGACTACATATATCCTTTTCCAAGTGTTGGCAACAACAGACGTATCATATTTCAAAACGGTAATTTTGGACTGGCTGTTGTTATCCTTTCCCGCCCAATAATGCAAGGGGGTATTTCCATTACCTGTAATTGTTTTATTACATCTTACCATTGCCGAATAAGTATACTCGGCATTATTTTCCAATTTTATCCATGACGAGTGAACGACCCCGTTTCCGGCATCGGTTTTCAGCGTAGGTCTTCCTTTGAAAAGCACGGATGAGTCTATTGTATAACCACCGCCATTGGTTGTGTATCCGCCATTCCAGCCGGCAGTTCTCCAGTCTCCGGAATTATTCAACAAGTTATTTCCGCCTATCTGAATTTTTTCGATTGCGTCCGTCCAATTCAATGAAACCGCGGAAGAAAACGTCACCGCTCCCGCAGCGTTCCAACTGATATTACCATTTGCTATTTGTCCCGAACCGTCGTTATTAAATTTCCATTTGGTAGAGTTCGTGATGGAACCGTCCGCACCGAGATAAACACTGTTCTTGAATATTTGTGTGGAGTTAATCGTCCATCCGGCTATCGTTCCCTTGTTGAACGTACAGGTCAGACCGTTGACTGCCGTTGCCGTAACGACGGATGCCTGAATGCTGGATACATTGATTTCTGTGGCAGTGATCGTACCGGCGGCAATCTTGGCGGCAGTAATTGCCTTGGCGCCTATTCTGTCAGCACTAAGGGTACCCGCAGTGATACTTCCGGCATTGATAGCGACCGCATTCACTTGTGCGGCAGTCAGCGTGCCGGTATAGATGCCGTTGCCGCTCAGGTAGGTTTTCAGTTTTCCGTCCGCATTGACTCCCTGGGGAATACCGTTCACTATGACGGTGGAGATTTCAGCGAACGGGGCGGTGGCTTCCAGACCGTATATGGAGGTCAGCCCCATATTCCTGCCTATCCCCGGAATACCTATCAGGGCGTAAGGGGTCCTGGCATCGGTTACCATATAATCAGAGCCGCCACAGCGCTGGATAGCCGCGGATAGCGTCGCATTGATACGGATAGCGTCATAGGAGGTCAGGATGACAATTTTGGTACTGTCGAGGGCGTTCATTGCCGTTGCCAGGCTATTACAGTTGGCATCGCTGGCATAAACGTCGTAATGCGTATGGCTCACCGCTTTCAGGTCGCTCCGGTTGATTACACTCAGTACCAGTCCCCGGGAAGAGGATTCGTGGATTTTCGTGCCGTTCAGTAAGATATAACGGGTGGCGGAATGGTTCAATCCTGTACCACGTATAAATAGTTTACCGTTATTGGCGGCTGTATTGGCAGCATTTGTCCAGTTCAGGGTTACCGAAGCACCGAACGTGACATTCCCTGCCGCGTCCCATGCAATATTGCCACCCGCTACGGCACCCGCACCTGTCGCGTCCAGCCGCCATTTAAAGCCCCGGATGCCGTTCGAGCCGATGCAAACCGAACCCGAAGCCCCCGTATATGCTCCGGAAGTGTTGTTCTTGGTGCTACGGTAAATTGAGTCCGCATCAATGCTCCAGCCGCCGACTTTCCCTTTAGTAACGTTCAGTGTTAATGCTTCGATATTGCCTGCCGTTATCAGTGATGTTTTCAGGGCGGCTACGTTGATACGTGCCGCGTCAATGGTTCCGGCGCTAATCTGGGAAGCGTTGATACGGACGGCGTTCACCGTATTGGCAGAGAGCGTTCCCGTATAGATGCCCGTAGAGCCTATATAGGTGAGTTTGGTCGCCCAACCTTCCGTATTCGCCTTGTTAGTGATGGCATCGGCAACCGCCTTTGCATCCGTTCCGGCTTTCTTGGCATCAGCGATATCGTTTCTTACCGCATCCACAGCTCCTTTCTTCGCGGCATCCGCTTTCGCCTGCGCCGTTGCCGCCGCGGAATTGATTGCTTCGGTCTTGGCGGTGTTGATGGCGTTCACCCAGTTCAGCGTCACTTCCGATCCGAACTCTATCTTCCCGTTTGCCGGGTTATAACGGATGAACTGGTTGCCCTTGCCCAGCAACACACTTCCCGTAGTATCAATGGCGAATGTCTTGTATCCGTCCTTGAACCCGTAGATGCCGTTGATTGTCTCGGTGGCAACCGCTCCGGAAGCGTTTACGGTACTTAGCGGGAACTTGCCGATAGCAATACCCGTTATCGTCCCGTTCGCGTTCTTTGTCCCGGCAAACAGTTTGGGAGTGATGACCGACTGGGAACCGATCACCGTTTTGGCACTGTTCCAGTCGCTTACCCAGTCGAGCATATTGGAATCGACGCCTGCCGCACCGGTCTTCGCCTTGGCATAAGAGAAGGTAATAGTATATGTCTGTCCGGCAATGGTTACCGGAATCGTCACCAGCCCGCTGTCCGCCATGGTAGTCGTACCGGCGGCAACCGAGTAGCTAACCGTCTTGTTCGTGTTGTTCACGGTGATGGCGGAGAACCCGGCAGGTCTGGTAACGGCGCCAATCGTGAAGTTCGTCAGGTTGTCGTCGCCCAGCGTCACCTTGATGGTGGAACTGAAGGTGACCGCCTGTGAGAGGGAGCCGTTATTATTTGCCGGAAAGATATATTCACCTACCGACTGGTGAATCGTGTAGGAGTCTTTTTGTACGAGGATGGTCGCCTGTCCCCGTGCGATCAGTTGTTTTTCCATTGGTTAAGGTTTAGTCTAAGGTAGAATAGGGAATAAACGGGAAAAGGCGGTATGACACCGCCTTAAAAAAACATCAAACTTCCATATAGCACCTATTTGGAAATTTCACACATAAGGACACCCCTTCCCGTCACATCCGCCTTGGACACTGTTACGGACTTTCCGGTGTAGGTCCTTACGACCGTCGTGCCCGCCGCGTTCCAGAGTTTCCAGGTATAAGTATAAGATGTCCCGGCACTGTCCAGCTCGTCGCCTCCCCGGTAGAGGATGGCTTTGGCGTCCACGTCGTTCAGGTTGTTCTTGATGGTGAACCCTTTCTGGCTGACGATATGCACGGTGATGGGGTCTGACATGTCCGAGAAGGAAATGATGTCGCAGACCACCTTGTTGGCCGAAGCGTTGCCTGCGGAAGTGTCCGTGTCCTTGATGGCGCACTTGAATGTCTCGAAGTTCAGTACCGCATCCGCCGTGATCGTAATCTCATTGGTCGTCCATCCGGCTGTAACGCCTTTAGGGTTTGCCGATGTCAGGCAGGACCAGCTCACCCCCAGCATGGAATTATAATACGGGCAGGAAACGGACGCTCCTGAAGCGGCTGCGGCACTCAATGCGGAAGTCAGCGTCACCACTTTGGTGCTGGCATTTATAGCGGAAATGGTGTATTGCGCCGAGCCGACCGTTATCTTTCCGCCCGCTTCCATATTGGCGACATTGGCAACCGTTATCGTGGTGGCTCCGGATGCCGCTGCTGCGGTAAGGGTGGTCGGCGCGAACACGGAGGAATCCTTGATGCCCCAGGCATAGGTGATATTCGTATTGTCGATGGTCGCCCCGCGCCACAGGTCACAGTGCGCCTTGAGGGCGGTCACTTCATCGTTACGGAAAACCACACCGTTAGGTGCATAAGCCACCGCCACGATGGTCGCGCCCGCGTTCAGGTGCTGCGTGAACTGGATATCCGAGCGGAAGGGAATCTCCAGCCCGTTGGCGTCTATGTAAACGGCCTCAAAGGTATAGCGTACCTGCGGGACACTCACACTCATGTGGTTCGTCTTGACGGTCAGCGCATACTTGGCGGATGCCGCCCCAATTGTACATCCGTCCGCGCCCGTGGTTATAGCCGTACCGTTCTTGTACCATTTGGCGGAGCCGGATTTTACACCGGGAGTCAGAACCGCCGCATTTCCTACGGTGGTAATCTGGTCAGCGGCGCCCTTGCCACTGACAAATAAGGAAGGGGTCAGCACCAGATACGGGGATGCCGTCCAGTTCGGGGCAAAAGCGCCCGTGTCCTTGTTAAAAACTTGTGTGAGAGGTTGGTTGGAACCGACAAACGCCTGAAGGGAGACGGCATCGTTCTGGTCGATGATGGTGACCTGTCCTCTTGCTACTTTAATGGCCATAGTTGATTTAGGTTTAAGTTATTGGGTTGAGATAATTACTTCACAGTCAAATACCGCCTTGCGATAGACGTCCTCACCGGTTATCTCCAGTGTCTTGCCGGTATGGGTAACGGAGTTCCAGAGGTCGTCGTCCGCCGCATCATTGCCGGTACGTGTCCAGAGAAAGTTCTTTTCCGGTATCCGTTCCGTAATGTCCTCGCCACCTTTGAGTACGCGGGCAGACAAGGTGGTTGAAATGATACCGTTGCGGAATACGTTCCCACCAGTAGAAGCGATATAGACGGAATAGCTGTCCGCACCGTCATATTGTTTAGAAATGGTGAAGGACTCAACATATTCGGATTCATCCAGCGTAGCGATGTATCTAAGGGTCAATACATCCCTGTCTTCCCAGAAATGTGAAGCAGGTAGTAATTTAAGATAGTCCGAATCAGTTCCCGGCATGTCCTTCCAGTTCCCCTCACTTCCCATGTACTGCCATCTCCTTGCCGTCGCCGTGAAGTTGTATTCAGTGGCAAAGAGGGTGATTTCCTTGGGTTCGCAGGCATCTTCCTGAAGGGCGTCCGTGTAATGGAAGAGGTTCGTCCCGGTGATTGTTACATATTTGGTAAGCAGGTTTTCTTTTGCCTGGTCGTCAAAGTCTTCCCAACGGATAGTAACATCCTGTAAAGTGATGGTGTCCTTTGTCCACTTGAACCGTCCTTCCGCAAAGTAGCCCGTACCGTCGCGGTTGATAACGAATGAACCGTCACCGGCAGAGATGGAGCCGTCCGCATTGAGTTTAAGGAGCGGGTTCTGTATCGTGCCGCCGATGCCGCCCCTTGCAAACCACGCCCCGTACCCGTCCGTATCCGCCAGCTTGCCGTCTGTTGCCTGGTAGAGCGTTGCCCGTTCCCCTTTTTCAAGTTGGGCGCAGCAGAACAGGACTCCGGTGGTATCCGTCGTAATTTCTATCAGCAAATCTTCCGGCTCTTCATAGCCGATAACAAACGGTATGTGATAACGTTTCCACTGATTCTCTATTTCTATCTCCTGTAGCGGGTGCCCGTTCCGGGAGACTGTCAAAGTACCGGATATCCCTTTTGCCCAAAAGGAGAAGCAATACTTTTCTCCCTGATGCGTCTCCGCCCAGCTTTGTGTTTGGGCGACCAACATAACACCGTCAGCCGGAATCAGAAAGACATCCCCGATACCGGCAGGCGGTTGTTCACCGATAGCCCTTTCTACCGGATGCAGAAAGTTGCCGTACAGCGAGTTTATCAGGCAATTCTTATGGATGCGTCCTACATAGAAAGTGCTGGCAAAGCCCGTTTCGTCACCGGCGGTCAAGGTGCCGGCTATGTTTACATCCCGTGTCGCATAGAGCCGTTGGAAGTAAGCGCCGTAACCTTCCAATCGTCCGAAGGTCGGGTCGATAATTCCCTGGACTTTGCCCACACGGGCCTTCGTTGAGTCTGCGAAGGTGGCTATGTCCGAAAGCCGGATGATGTTCAGTTCGGCTATCTCGCACCGGTCGCCCGGTTCCAGGTCGGATAAATCCAACCTGAAACTCCGTTCGTATTCGGGAAGATAGTCTATGGTGATGATAGCAAGCTTGTACTGCCAGAGGGTTGATACCGCCACCATACCGCTTCCGTCTGTTTCAGTGCCGTCAGCATATCCTAAAGAGAAGGGAAGTGACGGAAAATCCCTGGAAGCGCGTATCTTATAAGAAATGAGAATCCTTTCCGGGTTCTCCAATCCTTTGCCAATCGTTTGCTCCAGTCCGCATTTACCTTGTAACGGGATTCCGTTACAGAGGATGCTGAACACCCGGCTGCAACCGTCCTTGTATGGCAGGTATTCTCCGGAAAGTCTTCCTCCGGTCGTGAGCGTATACCGGCAGCCGTTGTCACCCCGGGGATAACACAGGGACTTCTCCTGCGCCATGCCGTCAATCACGTCCATGTAAGGGGACTGGCTGTCCGATGCAGTCAGGTACATGGCACCGCTGCGGTCTTCATCGAAAAGATTGGTTACCCGTACAAAGTCGAGTATCTGCCCGTTTTGGGGCACATCCCCATCCAGTAACGCTCCTATAAAGTAAGGAGACTCCTGTTCTTCCCCTTCCAATGTGGTTATTCGGTCAATGCCTGTTTCCAGTACGGCCATCAGGGAGTAGACGACATTCTTTCCGTCGAAATACTGCCGCCTTACCACATCACCCGTACGGAGTCCCTGCCTTTTGGCGGACTTGGGGGAGATACATATCTTATATCGGTTGTAATTAAGTAGAGACATCGTTTAAGGTTAAATTAAAGTGGTATGACCATATCACCGCTGCAACTGTCCGTTACCCATAGGGAGCCGTTGGTAGCGGTGTTTTTCTGGACTTCCAGCTCATAGACGCGCATTTTCCTGCGGACGACCACCTCGTCAAAGGTAGCCTGTATGCTGCCCGTAGCCTTGTTCTTCAGGATGGCCCAGCCGGAGCCCGCAAAGCCCGAAGAGAAAAACTCACTGCTGATACCGCCCATGAAGTAAGCATCCCCATAATGCCGGATGCCGTTTGACACGGAAAGCAGATAACTCTCTGCGCTGAAGAATAGCGTCTTGTCCGCCAGCCGGGTGAATGAACCGTCAATGCCGATATGTCCGGATGCTTCGAGCGGTTTATTAAAACCGAAGAAATCAGCGTCCGTATGGAGACAAAAAGTGTCGGAGTGCCGGTCCTGCCGTTTGTAAAGGCTGGTGGAAGGGACAAACGAGAAGGCAGTCTCATAAGGGTAAGGGCTCGTCTGGCCGTTCGCGCTGTCCGTGCGGTAAACCCTTGAAGCGAAATGAAGCGCATCGTCTTTGCCATACAGGTAAGCACCCGAAGAGTTTCCCCAGCGCAACCGTTTATGAATGACAATCCCTTCATCCTGTTTATCCTTGTGATAGGATGTGAGCAGATTATCCCCGTAATTATGCCTGACGGTAAGTGAACCGGGAAAACAGGCAGAGCCGTACTTGCTGATTAGCATCGTATCTCCGTCAATATCCCATAAGTCCGATTGCAAACGGATTTTATTAGTGGATTCATTACCCAAAAGTAAGTCTCCACCCGCTGCCGCAAGCTGGATATCCTTGTCATCCAGCCGGATAAGGACGGGAGAACCGCCGATTTTGATGCCATGCCCTTGGGAAAAGGAAAGATAGCCGCTAAGGTCAGCCGTATCGGAATGGATGGAAAGTACCGTCTTACCGGCTGCGCCCAGATTGACCCCCTGTTCCGCTGTCAGGACGCCTTGTATGTCCGCAGTACCCGTTACCTGAAGTTTTCCCGAAACAGAGGCGTCCAGCATACTCCATGAAATGTCCGTCCGGTTGGCATTGCCCGCATGATACACATTCCTGCCACCTACCTGCAACAGTGCCGGTGTCATGTAGATGCCCGTCTCCTTATCCTCTCCGATAAGAAGCTCACCGGCTCCCCTGAGAAGGGAGCTTCCGAAATCAACCCGTGTGCTTTCCAATGTTGCGGTATGGGTACCGGAATCATAAGAGAGCACCTGTTTACCGTTCAGGTACAGATTCCCACCGATTTTCAGGTTGCCGGAAACGGCAACGCCCCGTTCTTGTCCTACCTTATATATATGTAGGATGCGTTCATTGGCTATGCCAGCTTCAAAACCGTTGCCCGCACGTAACAACCCGCTCATATCGCCACCGCTTTTCTTCAGGAAAGCCAAAAGGACACCGCCACTCTCACCACCGCCTTCACCGGTGACGCCCGAAGCGATGGCACTGGCAAAGTTATAAGCCGTATTGCGCAAGCGAATGGAAGTCTGGTCGCCTTCGGTGACGGTTCCGGCATCCTGTGCATTGAAAAAGTTATGGTAAAGCTGGGAATAGATGGCGTGACAAAGGCTGTCCTTGTCCAGTTCCCTGATGCCGGGTAAGAGTTCTGTCATTGGGTATAGGAGGTTTTAGAGAGAAAATTCTGTATCTTGGAAATGAGTGAAGCGAAGTTCGGCACATTGACGGCGGGCATGGTTCCCATCAGTGTAGGGGTCGTTATCTTGCTGCACTCGGTCAGGAACTCCAGCATCAACTGTGCAAGCTGGTTGCCCAATACCAACGGTTCGGTAGCGTTCTCATCTCCGAGTGCCACTTTCTTGTCGGCAAGGGTAACAGTCGTACTTCCCACTTTCTGCTGTATCTTATCCGTTGTCTGCGTTACTTCGGATTTGTCTACCTTTGTACTGATTAGCTCCGGCTCTATCGTCCGGCTGGCTTCCTTTCCGTTCTTGTTCTTTACGGTGGTGGTTATCTTTTCCGCCGTGTACCGGGTGGAGCTTTCATTTCCCGTCTTCTCCAGCTCGTCATAATCGGGAGAGTCATTGCTTCCCGTGTCCAGTTCTTCCGTTTCTGTCACGCCGATAACCGTTTCGTCGTGGGAACTAAGTTGGATAACCTTTGCGTGGGAATAGTTCAGCACATAAGCATACTTCGTCGCCGCATCCGTTACGATGGTTACGTCCGAGAATAAGGTCGGGATTATCAGGAACCCGCCGGAGTTGTCTTTAAGCCCGGCAAGCAATACACCTTTGTGGATGACCGGTTCGGAAGATGCCGTCTCGTCGGGAAACTCGCCCACATCAACCGTTCCGGCATACTCTTCGTATTCACTGTCACCCGGATTGTCATGTACTTTGGCGACATAGCCGTGAATCATACGTGCGGTTCCGATACCGCTTGTCCCTCCGGGAGCCATGTCGATACGTTCCATGCTCCGTCCTAATGCTATCTTACGGATAGCTTCGGTTATCACTTGCCGGCTGCCGTTACTTGTGTTTTCCATTGTTTTGTCTTTTTCTGTTTATTTTACTTTGTAAGGCAACTTTACAACCTGCCTGTACCCCTTGGTTCCGAAGATCGTTTTTACCTCTTCCACGATATACACCCCGTTTTTGCTCGGGTTCAGATCGTCTATCAGTTCCACCTGAACGGCGGAAGGCAGCCCGAAGTCACCGAAGATTGTCACGCTTCCGGTTATCCCGTTCAGGTTGTAGTTCTTGAAATATTCAATGGCTTCCTCCACCAGTTTATCCGAATCTATCCTCATGTTCGGTGACATATAAGGCACTACCGTATAGGTGCTCAAGTCCACTTTTGTTTTGGTAGCGGCTCCCGATGCCGTCGTATTGCCGGTTACCTTATGCGTCTTTTTACTGATCTGCGTGGCATTGATGGTCTGGAACTCCTTGCTTCCGGCTTTGCCCGCGTCATAGTCGGGATTCAGGCGTACCGTCACTTCGAAGAACTTCTCGTCCGTTCCCAATGCCTTGGCGGTAACGGCCAGGAACTTCGGGTCCACCTTCAAGACTTTCAGGTTGCTTTCCGCCACATGGTAGTTGAAGCATATCCTGTAAGGCATCGTATTGTCGCTTCCCGGAAAGGACGGTTGCGCCTTTGAAGATGAATAGGGACGCCCTACGGCAATCCGGGGCATCGCATCGGGCGAGTTCTCATCATACTTCAAAAAGCAATACACCCTGTACTTGCTCCAGTCGTTCAGCACGTCGGCGACCGTGAAGTTATCCGTAATCTTGACCTTGCCGATGTTGATGTCGAACCGCCTGGTTTCGCTGTGTATCTCAAAGCCCGTATCTTTAAGCAGGTTGTATTTGTCTCCCAATACATCATTCACCTTGGTGGATAGCGGTGTCTCGAACTTGGGAGCCTGTTTGAGTTTAAGCTTGTAAGCCATGTTCTCGCACCGGAGTTCGAACAGGCTGTCGGAATTATAGGCGGTGACATAGCCGTCAAACATATTCTTCAGGATGCCGTTGTAGCCCAGCTTGATGTTGATTCTCTGCCCGGTATGAAAGGTATCCTTCCCCACAGCCGCCTGTGAACTTCTCTTTTCAATGATTACCCCGTCTTCCATCACTTCCGTGGTGATGCGTGAGGCGTCGTTGCCTTCCAACGTCGCATTGCCGATGATGGTGCTTTGGTAAACCGTCCCTTTGGGAAGTATTACCCTGGCGGTTCCTGTCAGCTTCTTATAGGTTTCCACGATCTCTATCTCCTGCACCTCGGTCAGGACAACCGGGTCCTGAATCGCCATCGGGTTAGCCGGGTCCGCATCCCCGATGGTTATTTTACAGCATAGTACGTCCAGTGTATTTACAGCCATTGTTTGGTAAGTGTTAAGAGTGAGGAAGGATCTACTACCTTTGTCCCGAACTGCGCGAGCTTAATCCATTTGTTCGTATGTTTGATGGCAGTGTCCACCTTCTCTTGGGATGCCAGTTTCAGTTCCACCGCCTCCGAAGGCTCCACCGCCACGCAGGAAAGCGTATAAGGCTGGATGTTACGGCAGTCGCTTGCCGGGAAGGAGTAGTTGAGCACAATCAGCTTTTCGATTCTGAACTGGCGCAGGATGGTGTTGTCACACTCTATCACCCCCTTGTACTGCATCAGCTTGAGGAACTTGCTGACTTCGGCTTCCGGGTACACATCGGGATATTTGCTTGTAATCTTGCCGCTGATATTTACTTCCAGGTCGCCTCCGGAAATAAATTCCTTCCGGGTATAATCCCGTCCCTGAACGGTCGTCAGGACGATGTTGTTCTTGCTGCTGACCTGTACCTGCGGCTGTAGGTCGGCAAACGTGACCAGACCGTATTTGGAATTGGTTTCTATCTTCATGGTTTCCGTATCAAAATACATTCCCTCGGCACTGATGGAAAGCTCCAGATAGTCCGGAACGATGTTGCCGGCAACGGTATCCGAATAGTTCTTCTTTTTGGCGACCGCCTGCTGCTCGCTGATAAGCTGGTAATATTGCCCCGTCTTGTTGGCGATGCTGGTCTGCGACATGGTTTGCAGGTATTTGTCCCTCTCTTTCTGCTCCCAGTATTTCAGGTACCTGGGATAAGAGCGCAGCATCCCGTAGGCAAGCTGCGAGGTGGTCTGGACCAGCGCCCGTTTAAGTATCTGCCTGTCCTTGCTGAAGTATTGCACCTGCCCGTCGGCAAACTGTGACAAGCCCATGCCCAAGGCATGGCAGGCGGCGTCACTGACATAGTTCTCCGCGCTGCCGCTGCCGATGATGCCGCCGCTCAGCAGGGTGCTTACACCGATATTGATAAGTCTGCTCATTATTAGTTAGTTTTTTTGATATATGAATAATTATGCATTCCATGATGCGTCAAAGTCATGCGCCACGTCGATCAGTGCCTGCGCCAGTTGTTCTTTCAGGTCTTTTATCTCCCCCTGCTGTCCTTCAGGGGACTTCATCAGGTCGATGGTTCCCACGCTCAGAAGGTTGGTGATTTGTACGATGACCTGCTTGGGTGCGGCGGATGAAAGCTTGCCTGTCCCTGAATAGTTACCGCCGGCCATCCCGTCATCCGCCCCGTCGGTAGTCACCCGCAGGGCATCCAGGGGATTGTCGTTATACCCCGGTTCATTGGAATAGAGAGACGTGTCGAACCCCGCTTTTTTGATGATGTTCTCCGCCATCTGCTCGCTGCCGCCATACTTCTCCCGGAGCGTCTTCATCATTTCGATAAGCCTGCCCCGTACACGCCTTTTGGCGGCTAACAGGTTGCTGACCTCTTCCTCCGTCGCGTCTTTTCCGGCTTCTTTCTGCTGCCATTTCCCGTCCTTCATATAGAACCCCTCCTTGCCCAGCTCGGTAAAGCTGAACCCGCTCTCCCGCAGCCTTTTCATGGCACCCGGTTGTGACCGTATGGCGTCCAGGTAGCTTTCCGCACCGACACGGATGGAACGCACGACCTCGGTGTTCTGGTAGCCCGCAAAGTGCGGGGTCTGCGCGGCCTGGCGGGCGGTAATCCTGTCCATGCCGGGATTGTAAAACACCCGCCCGTTTCTTACCGTGTACAGGCTTTTGTCCAACAGCTTGGTGTTATACCTGTAGTTATGGTCGATGTTCTTTATAAATGCGCTTACTTCCACAGCGCTGGAGAGCTTGCCTAACTCCGCATAGGCGGAAATGATCTGCTGCTGCCCGCTCTTGCGTGCGATGATGTTGATAGCATCCTTCGCATTCTTCTGGTAGGCGTCATCATAGGTATAATCGGGTGCCGAATGTGTCTGGGCGGCTGCCATTCCGGAGAGCATCGCCCTCCACCATTCACCGGTGAACGCGCCGATTTTCTGTCCGGATTCCTCTTCCAGCGTCTTGCCTTCCGTCACGTTCGCCACCGCCTCCTTGGTCTTGATAGCCTGGAGGTATGTATCCCGTAGCGAGTTGTGCAGGGCTTCTATGGAAGGATAGCGGTACTTCTCGTTGGCATTGACCTCTTCCAGTACGGCATCCTTGGCTTTCTTCACCTGCCAGGTCTTGTAAGCGACCCATCCCAACGCGCCGACCAGTGCGGCAATGCCTGCGGTAGCCGCCACCGCGCCCGCACCCATGGCGGACAACGAGGCGGCGGCTCCTGTGATGCCTGTTCCGGTCACCACCTGGTTGGCAAAAAGGGAGGTAAAGGCGCTGCGTGCGGTCAGACCGCCCATCCCCGCCATGCCGGTAGAGGCGAGCGCCTGCATCATGGCCCCTTTACCCGTGATTCCCGCCCCGCGCAGGGCGGTGACAATGTTGCGCTTGTTGGCGAAGGACAAAGCTTTGACATTGATACCGCCGCCTGTCAGGGAAGCGATAAGCTGGAGCGTGGAAGACGCGACGGACTGTTTGCCGATAAAGCCGATGGCCACACCCAGGTTCGTTACCGCGCCCGCCAGTTTGAATATCTTCGTAGCGACAAAGCCGGTGAACAATAGCGGCTCTATCCAGTGGAAGTTACGGGCCATCCATGTACCCAGGTTAGCCAGCACGGAACAGACATCCAGCAGTGCCCGCCCGATAGAGGCGATGCCCCGTGCAAACTCCGGAGCCTTGAACTTACTCAGGAAGTCCTTCAATATGCTTTTGATAACGGGCTCTACGACCTCATACGCCTGCATGAAGCTTTCCGTCAGGGTGGATGTCACCTGTGCCCAAAGCCCCTTGGTCGTATTCTGCTTGACAAGCGCCAGCTCGTCGGAGATGCCGTGTGAAGCGCGGTTCTGCGTGGTGAGTACCCGGAGCTTGTCGTAGTTCACCACGAATTGCATCGCCGCGTTGCCGCCGATCTTTGAGAAAATAGCAATCATATCTTCCAGACTCGCCCCGGCATCGTGAAGGTCTTTGAAAATCTCTGCCAGCGGACGGAGCTTTTCCACTTTCTTGCCCGCTATCTCCGTGAATCGGGTAAACTTGACACCGAGCCTGTCCAGTGTGGCTTCCGCCTGTTTGGTAGGCTTGGCGAAGCGGGTGGACATCGCACGCAGGGCGGTTCCCGCCATGGTGCCTTTCATGCCCGCATTGCCTAAGATACCGATAGCCGCCGCTGCTTCGGAAAAGTCCACGCCGGAGAGCTTCAGGTATCCCGACGCCATCTTGAAGCTTTCCGCCATCTCGACCACGTTCACGTTCGCACGGGAGATGGTGGAGGTGATAATATCGGCCACGGTGCCCATGCTGCCGCTTTGGATATTATAGCCGGACATGATGTTCGTTGTCAAGTCGGCGATAAGCCCCACATCGTTGTCGCCTATGAGCGCCAGGTTGCTGATGGGGCGCATGGAAGCGTTGATGGTGGCGATGTCCATGCCCGCCATGGCGAGGAACTTCGCTGCCGAAGCAATCTCCAAGGCGGTGAACTTGGTGTCCACACCGATCTTCCGCACGTTATAGGACATCTGTTGGAAGCGTGTCTCAAATGTGGAGAGGTCGCTGTCAGCCACCTTGAGGATGCTGCGGGCGGACTCCATGATATTGCTGTAATCCACGGCGGAGGAAAGTTCGGACTTGATGAACCCGTATGCCATGTAGGCATTGAACATGTTCACCAACGGCAGGCTGCGGATGGACGGGCGGCGGGAGTACTGAAGGCGGTTGATGGCCGCACGCCGTTTGCCGCCATAGGCGCTTTCACCTGCGGCGGCCTGCCTCTGCATGTTCCGCACGGAGTTCATGACGTTCCGCTTCTCTTCCCGTTCCTGTTCCCGTTTGCGGCGGGCGGCCCCGGCGGCTTCACGCTTTTGCCGGCGTTCCTCTTCCCGTTCCTGTTTCAGGACACGTTCCACCTTCGCCCGTTCGTAGTATTCGTAATTTTTTGCCCTGCGCTCCAGCCACTCGTTCGTACGCCTGAAGGCATCCTTCTTCTTCTGTATGTTCTGTTGGTATTCCGCTTCCTGCCGGGCTTCTATCTCCCGCATCGTGCGGGCTTCACCGGCTTTGGCAACCTGTTTCTGCTGCCGCTGCCATACCTTGTCCGTCAGGATGGAGCCGGTCTGGAAGGGTGTAGTGGCGGGAGATGTTCCTTTGCCGCTACCCATCCGGAAGGGCATATTGATATCGGATGCCGTCTTTATCTGCCTGAGAAGGCCGAGTATTTCCGTCAGGCGGTTTTTGGCCGCGTCGGTCCTGATATTGATTTCACGTCCGGCTTCCAGGCTGGTAAGGGCGGAGTTGATTTTGCCGATCACACCGGTAACCTCGCGCTGTTTCTCATTGACCGTTTTCAGGGACTGGGAGGCGGTCTTGCGGATGCTTCTCTTCTGCGCTTCCAGTTCTTTCTTGCCCACCAGCGCCTTTGCCTGTGAGCGGATGGTGTTGGTGTCGAGCTTCTGCCCGGCGTTGATGACCACGTTGATACCGGTTGTGAGCTCCTTGATATCCGTCAGTAGCGCCTTGATGCTTTCCAGCTTCTTCTCGCTTTTACCGGTGTCGATGTCGAACTTATAGGTATATTCCCGCTTCCTGCCCTTGGGGCGGAACACTTTGTCGATGTGCTGCATCATGTCATTGACGCTATTGACTGCCGGCATGAAGTTGCTGCGGGCGTCACTGAGCTGTTTCATCGCCTTGGCGAATTTCTCGACTTCCTGCACGCCTTCGGTAGCGGTGACGTTAATGCTGTAATTTACCTGGTAATCTTTGATTTGGGTCATAATACGGATGCAAGGTTAGGTTCGGGTAAGAATAGGTGAAAAGGAGAGCGTATGATTAAAAAAGAAAAACCCTGCCGCTTGTGTGGCGGCAGGGGAAAACAAAGGAAATGAAAGAATGAAAAATGAATGAAAGTAATAAAGAATGAAAAGCCGGTTAAACGGATAGCGCGGCATTGGCGGCTTTGGTTATCATCATCTGGTTATGCAGCCAGAGGGCTTCTTCCGATAAAATGGCGAACTCTTCGTCATCAATGGTTTCCAGGTTCACGCCGGGAAAGTAGTGACGCACATAAATCAGCCGTTGCCGGATACGGTGGTCGTCACGTACTTCCCAGCGGGTTATAAATTTACCAGCGTGCTCTGGCGGGTGGAGATGATTTCCGTGAGCTGCCCCATCAGGCCGAACAGGAACAGGCTTTCGTTATCCACCAGTTCCTTGTCTCCATCGACGAAACAGTCCTTGGCAAGCGTCTTCATCGCCATCACCTCGTCCTTGCGGGAGGCGACCATAAACTTGGAGAACTGGGGGAAGGTAGGCTCCGACATATAGGCAACGTATACCTCTTTTTCACCGCAGGAGGTGTCACCGAACACGACCAGCGGATAGATTTTTCTCAGTTTCTTTTCCGCTTTGAGCTTGCCGGCTGTTTCCTTGATCTGCGCTTCCAGTTCGAGCGTGAGTGATTTGTCTTCCATAATAAAAGTTGGTTGTAGATTGGTTAATGTTCTTTTCCAAGTATAGGGGAACAAATCAGAAAAGGTTGAATCGGACTTTCGATTCCTTCCCGATGCGGTTGTTGGTAAGTTCATACCCGAATGTATTAGTGTATGCAGATAATCCTTTAAGAGTTGGAAGGAAACGTTTATCAATATTTCGTAAATGAAGCACAATAATACCTAAGCATGAATCAAATTTCAATCCGGATTGTTATCTTCGAAAACACTTTCAGATGAAGAATTGGCTCGAAATATTCAGGATTGATGCTTCAAGCAAACAATTATTACCTTACGCTGATGATGGGATTCAAGCGGGATTCCCCTCACCGGCGCAGGATTACATGGAGCTAAGCTATGATCTGAACAGGGAACTTATAAAGAATCCTGCATCCAGCTTTATCGGGAGAGTGAAAGGGTTTTCGATGAAAGACGAAGGGATAGAGCCGGGTGATTTATTAATAATAGATAAATCGCTGGATTTGGAGGATGGTGATTTATGTGTTTGCTTTCTGGACGGAGAGTTTACACTCAAACGGGTCAAAATAGACAGAAGAAAGAAAACTGTATGGCTGGTACCTTCCAATCCCGATTATCCTTCGATAAAGGTAACGGAGAATAATCAATTTATTGTTTGGGGTATCGTAACTCATACGATCAAGGAAAACAGAAGAAAGAAAAGGGGATAAAATATGTATTCATTAGTCGATTGCAATAACTTTTTTGCATCTTGCGAAAGGGTGTTCCAACCGAATTTGAAGGATGTACCAATTATCGTATTAAGTAATAACGATGGATGCGTCGTAGCGAGAAGCAATGAGGCAAAGGCGCTTGGTATACCTATGGGCGAACCGGTATTCAAACTGGTTAAACTGATAGAGGAACATGGAATTGCCGTTTTCTCCAGTAATTATGCGTTATATGGGGACATGTCGCACAGGGTTATGACGATTCTAAGCCAGTTCGTTGAAGATATGGAAATATATTCGATAGATGAAAGTTTCCTTTCTCTAAAAGGATTTGAAAACTATGATCTGGGCGAATATGGAAGCAAGATAGTTAAGGCTGTAACAAAAGGTACCGGCATACCCGTATCAATGGGCATAGCACCAACAAAAACATTGGCGAAAGTGGCGTCGAAATTTGCAAAGAAATACAGAGGTTATAAAGGCGTATGTGTAATTGACAGCGAAGAAAAGCGGATAAAGGCTCTCAAACAATTTGATATCGCCGATGTCTGGGGGATTGGACGCCGTTACCAGAAGAAACTTGAATATTACGGTGTTAAAACCGCTTATGACCTGACACAAAAAAGTGAAGAATGGGTAAGAAAGCAAATGACTGTGGTAGGTGTCAGGACATGGAAAGAGTTAAGAGGCATCCCGGCATTTGAATTGGAACCTGTCGCTCCTGCCAAACAAACCATCTGCACTTCCCGGAGCTTCGGGGAGATGATAGAAGACTTTGATACTCTGATGGAATCCGTAGCTAATTTCATGGCGTCCTGTGCCAGGAAACTCCGTGCGCAACGTTCCTGCACCGGAATGCTCCAGGTCTTTATTTATACCAACCGGTTCCGGGAGGATTTACCCCAGTATTATAATAGTCTGATGATAACCTTGCCGACACCGACTAATGACGTGGCAGAGTTGATCCATTATGCAAGATTGGCACTGAAGAATATATATAAGGAAGGGTATCAGTATAAAAAGGCAGGAGTGATCGTAATGGATATTGAACCACAAAACAGCGTCCAACTGAATCTGTTTGATGAACGTGACAGATTAAAACATGAGAAGGTACTTGAAGTACTGGATATGGTGCATAAGAAATATGGTACGAGAATATTGAAGGTAGCGGCACAGGGAACCGGGAAGAAATGGGCACTGAAAAGTGAGTATTTGTCAAAGCAATATACAACGAATCCGGATGATTTTATTGAAATTTATTAGCTGTTCTAATAAAAATGGTATATATTTACATTTGTAAAAATATATATCATAAATAATATGAGGAAAAGAAGTAAAAGAGAAAAATGCAGTAAAAGCAAACTGAAATACACCATTAATACTGATAATATTGTTCTTAATTCTGAGATAACAACTAAGGATATAAGAGATTCTTTATGGAGATGTCGGGATTTTGAATTGTCACATCTTTGGCAACGCTCTATATTTCTAACGACTATACTTGTTTTATGTTTTACCGGATATGGAGTTGTTACAATAAAACTATTTGATAATGTAGAATATGTAGTGTCACCGTCAGCCTATATATTAAATAATATAGCTCTCGTACTATGTTTAGTTAATATTATATTTTCTTCTCTTTGGATTATGATGGCCAAAGGTTCGAAAGCTTGGTATGAGAGGTATGAACATGCTATTGATGCTTTTGAATGTGATGAAAGTTTGGTAAATGGCGAAGTTCTTAATTCCGGAATAAACAAATTACCTATAGGAGGATTTCAGTATCAGCTTTTAAAAGGATACAATGCCACAGATATAAATGATTGTATTTTTAAGTGCCAAGGTGGAGCTTACTCTCCATCCAAAATAAATATTGCAATAGGCCAAATTTCGTTTGTTATATGGTGCGTTGCTTTTATAATCCATTGTTTTATGCATATAAATAAGTTTCAATTGGATGAAGTTTGGTTTGAAAAGTATGTCCCTGGCTTTATAATCTTATCATTTTTATGTGTCCTAATATTCATTTTTTTTGTTTTGGTTCATCCTAAGTTTAATGGTATTTGGGTTAAAAGCACTGAACTGCATAAATTTAGAGGAAGAGTGCTTCATCATAAAAAAAAGAAACCGCACCGAAAGGATGCGATTTCCAAATAGGAATTAAAGGGACTTCACGAACCGATAACGATATCGAAAGGATTCAGATCGTACTCATGTGTGATGTTGGTATCGTCCTGCTGACTTTCCATCGCGTCCTCGGAGAAAATGCAGCCCTTCAGCGTCACGGTGGTGGTCGTCCAGTCATCCGATGCCATCGGGTTGGCGAAAGAGATGATAAGGTCGAACTCGCCGATGTCCATCAAACTGCCGTAAGTCGAGCGTAACATCTGTTGGGTAGCATAATCCATCGTGATGGATGCCGTATAGGTAAGGTTCCCGAAACCACGGGACACGGGCCGCCCGCCCATGCCGTAGTTGCTCTCAATCTTTCGTTTCTTGTTCCACTTGATACCGGAGACGCCTTCGAGTGTCGTGCTTCCCTCGTCAATCCCAAGGGCGGTTGAAGCGAGCGTAATCATGCTCCAGGAATAGGCTACGTTATTGATTATTGCCATAGTATTTGTTTTTCAGGTTAGGTTATTTCGTCGTCAGGGACAAGCCTTCTTCCACATAGATTTTAGTAGCTACGCCCACGGGGACCAGCACATATCCAATACGCAACGTGTCATTGAGAAGTACGTTCTGGTTGGCGTCAATCGTTACCGCATAGCCGGAAATCTCCTGTGAGGTCTGCATCTTGGCAAGCACGTCGGAAATCAATGTCCTGAAGGCGGTAATCTTGGAAGGTGCAAGCAAGCCGGTAGCGGGATTCACCATCAGGGGAGCGTTCACATAAGGCAGCAGGGCGGCACGGACGGCACGGCGGGACTTGTTGATGGTACGGTTCCGGGCAATCGTCCGGTAATCACCCGTGGAACAGGTCTGGTCTTTGGAGAGGTAAATCCCGTTCTCCAGCCCGGCATACTTGATCGGGAAGATGTATCCTTTCTCGTCCAGGTCATCCAGCAGTGTGGGGGACAGTGATTCATACAGGTTCGTACTGATGAACTCTTCCTGCGCCGTCTGGTTGATGTCACCGAAGCCCAGCTCAATGGCCTGGAAGTCGTCACTAAAGAGGTTGAACTGCTTCACCCAGGCGATTGACTCATGTACGTTGGCGCGTGCCAGGCAGCCGAGTGCCGCGCCGAGAACTCCTACGGGCGTATGGTTCTTATTGTATTTCTGCATGGTGGACACGAGTTCCGAATGTGCCTGCCCGAAAACGACCGATGTACGGCTGGATTCACAGATAGCGGTCGGGATTTTATTCAGGTCCACTTTCAGGCCTTCCGCCGTATCGGCTCCGGTGTTGGAACAGTTGGCTGCCAGGATGACGGAAAGCGGCTGGTTCTGCTCTGCCAAAGCCACCACCTTGTCATTGATACCTTTGACGAGGTTCAGGTTGTACTTTTCCTCGGCGCCGTTAAGCTTCCATTGCGGCTGTTCCGTCCAGATGCCAAGCTGGTTGATAGTACCGCCTGCCGCACGCTGCATGATATCCACCGCATCCCAGCCGGCTGAACAGTCGGCGAACATCACGTACAGCCTGCCGTTGCCGTCGATGTTGCCGGACAAGCGGAAGAACTCGGAGATATGGTAGTACGGGATGCCGTGGAAGAAGTTCACGTTGTTCTCTTCGTCTTCGGTGGCCTTCACTCGCTGGATTATACCGAAGTCCTTGATGGCGGATTTACGGTTAGTGACATAAAGCACGTCGTTGAGTTTGACATTGTTCTCGTTATTTTTCCCGTAACCGGCAGTAAAGAGTTCCGGTTGCAGGGACACGTCAAACAGCAACCCTGTAACTTTCTCGTTGCCGGTTGCCCCCGTGTAAGAGATATTGCCGTCCGTGTCCTTGATATATACGTTTCCTAACATGGATGTTCAGATTTAAGGGTTAAGGTTGGATGAAATAAGGATTCTTGTAGAGGGTGGCCATTTCGCGCAGGTGCTTCGGTGTGTCCGGGGCATAGACGCCGCCCTGTTTGTCTACATACAGTTGCTCATAATTCGGAAACGCCTGCAATACGGAAAGTACGTATGCCTCCGGTTTGGGTTCGGTTTTGGGTTCGTTTTTAGTTACGGTTTCCGTCTTGGTTTCAGCAGTGGTTACTTCCGGCTCCTGTACGGCGGTAAGTTCTCCTTCCGTTTTGATTTGTTTTGCCATAGTCAAGGGTAAGGTTTAAGGTTTTAAAAAAGGGGAACAGGTCATTCCTATTCCCCTGCCATAGAGTTAAGAGTAAGGTTGTCAGGTGGTGGGTGCCTTCTTGTAAGCGGTGTGTACCACGATTTCAGCGGGACGGACGATATTCACGTCCATTTTCATACGCATCTGGAAGAAGAACAGCTCCGAGTTGCTTTGCAGGCGGTCCACTTTCAGCACTTCCGTGTCGTTTGCGTAATCCACGCCCATCCAGAGGTTAGAGTCCATGCCGGTGGTAAATTCACCTAGGACAATCGTATGCTCGGGGATGCCTACCAGCGGAAGGATGCGTTTTCCTTTGAAGCGGTAGCGGTTGATTTCCGTATTTTCGGAGTACTTCACCATCTTGTCACTGACATACTGGTCGTATGCGTCCCACTGCTCGAAATTCATTACGAATGTAAGTCCGGCTTTCTTGCGGATTTGCTTGGGACATTTCTTCCACATACCGTAAAGTGCCTTTTCCACGGCTGCCCCGTCCGGAAGTTCGGTATTGCCTGCAAGCACACACTGACCACCCGCGATGGTTTCCCTGTCAGTGGCGTTGATGTTGTCGATGATGCGCTTGACCACTCCGTCAAAGTACTTCTCCTTGTTCCTGCCGATGATGATGGAATCTGCCGGACATGTAATCCCCGCTGCCGCTGAACCTCCCTTGGCGCTGGTCCAGATAGCATTGCCGATATACTCATTTTTCTTGTCCATTAGCAAACGCAACATCGTGGCCTGAATCTTCGGGTCGAGCTCACGGAAGACGAGGTTGCCTTCGGGTTGTGCGAATTTCCAATACTTCTCGTAGTCGCGGGGGTTAAATTCGAGGTACACCATGAAATCCTGCGGAATCAGGTAGCGCTCTGTAAATTCGTACTCGTTTTCTCCGTTTTCGCCTTTGGCACCGTGGCTGCTGGTGGGGGTGGGAACGTTGTCCTGGATGATATCGCCCAGACGGATGGCCGGCAAGGTGTATTTGTGCTGGATGCCTGACTTAATATGAATCAGTCCTTCTTTAAAGGTGTCGTTTCCCTGCGCGGTATAAGTGAGCAAGTCTTCAAGGACTTCACCGTTATAGCCGTTCTGGAGAAAGGAAACCGTATTAGCTGCTTCTGCCATGTTTTATAGTTTTAAGGTTTAGGTTAATGGGATAATGGGTTGTCAGGACATCTTCTTGAACTCGAAGCTCTCACCGACAACGGCGTTCACTTTTTCCGCCATCTTCTCTTCTGCCGTCCTGGCTGCCGTCCTGGCTGCCTGCACATTGTCCGGGTCGGTGGCAATCTCATGGGTGATCTTCTCACGGGCGGGGATGGATGCCAGTGTCTTTTCGGCCAGTTCGTAATTGGAGCCCGCCATTTCCACCCATTGCTCCTTGTTCTCTTTTTCAATCTTGCCCGCTGTGACGGCATCTTCGACAAGCTTGTCGATACGCGCTTTCTTTTCATCGGCCTCTTTCTTTTCAAATACGCTCAGTTTGGCTACCGTCTCGGCCAGGTCTTTTTGCAGGTTGCCGATGCTGGCGTCCTTGCCGGCAATCACTGTCTGCGCGTCCGTCAGTTTACGGTTGGCTTCGGTAAGGGACGCCTCCACGTTCATCAGCGCGGAGATACGCGACATGACATCCGTTACCTCGAATTTGTCCTTGATGCCCAGGCTTGCCGCCACCGCACCCAGTTCAAAAGGAATGGTTCTTTCTTCGTTCATAGTATTCAGGTTAATGTTCTGTTGTGCAGGAGTAGGATGGTTACCGGCTTCTGCGGTTATTTTGCTCATTACATTCTGTATATCGCCTGCATCTTCCAGTCCCGAAATGCTGTTCTTTACCATCTCACAGAGTTGGGGGCTGGTGTGCAGGATGTTCTTTTCCGGTATGATACCGGCACTGACTGCCAGTGATGCATCAAAGTAGGTACCGTCCTTCCCGGTTTCCCCCGCCATGATACTTTGCACTTGTTCGGCAGTCAGGGAAAAACGTTTGCGGTAAATCGTTTCAATCTGCCGGGTGAACGCTTTGACAAGCTCCGAGGCTTCCCCTTCTTCCGCTGACGGCAAGAAGGGATTGTGTATCATCAGGATGGAGTAGTCGCGCATCAGGGAGCGTTTTCCGGCTGCCCAGAGTACCGAGCCCATGCTCGCCGCCATGCCCTCGATGACACACTCGGTGTCTATGGTGGAGTTCTGGATGGTCGCGTAAGTTGTCATGCCGTGCAAAACGGAGCCGCCCTCGCTGTTAATCAGCACTCTGATAAGCGACGGGCGGATGACCGTTTCGAGGTACTCGAACTCTTCATTGAACCGCGCCGTGGACTGGGCGGTCACCTTGCCGAAGAACCGGATGGATGCCGCCTCGCCGGGCCTGGCTTCTCCGGTAACAAGTTGAAGGTCGTTGATATTCATAGTTCAGGTTAAGGTCGGTTTAGTTAGGCTTTTTCCAAGTATAGGAGTATTAGGCACAAAGAGTTTATTTTCTGTTTTCCTACCCTTCACCGGCACCTGTAAAGCCGGAAACCTCGCCGTAGCCGGGTGCCTTGTGGTTACCGTGGTTCTCTTCATCGTGCTTCGGTGCGTCATCGTGGTTGGTGAATGGCGGCATGACTACGTACCTCTCCACCCATTTGCGGTATTTCCAGGCGGAAGATTCCCTGAACCACACTTCGTAATCCACCCAGTAGGCTTGCAGCATATTCGAGGTGGTAGGCATATCGAAGTACAGGAGGTTGCAACGTTCGTTCAGGGCAGGCTCGTAACTTTTAGCGTCCTGGATAGCCACGTTGATACGCTGGAAGACCCGGAAGGGCTCGCACTCCATCCCGTCATCGCCGTTGTTCAGGTTATTCAGGATGAACCGGATACGCATCGTCGCCCTGCCTTCCCCGAGCCGTTGCTGTTGCACCAGATAGCGGACGTTGGTAAAATGGATGAATACAGCCGGGAACGCCGTCTCGTATTCCATATTGTCCGAGCGGATGATCCGTTCAAACTGCCCGTTGTCCATCCGGATTGTCTTGAAGTAAGGGGGAGTCAAAGGGTTTTCCGGGTTCTCACGCAGAGTGAGCAAAGTCCGGCGTACCGCCTCGTACATGTTCACAAAAGGGTTTTCCGATACCTCTTCCGGTATAATGACCTCTTTTCCGACGGAAATAACCTCTGTGGTGTCTTTCTTGGTTTCTTTGTCTTTTATCATGGGAATTTCTTGAAGATGATAGATACGTAATGTTCATGGATATAGTCATCCAGCCTGTCGGAAAAACCGATGAACTGCCGCTGGACGGGCTTGCGGGTGGAGTATTGGTTCACGGTATAAGGGGTGAGCTTCTCATCGGTGTTGTGAATGGCCGCATACCCTTTGCCCTTACTGTTGCGCCCTCTCTTTCCTTTCTCCACGAAGCTTTCTTCATCGGTTTTAATCTCATAAACATACTGCCTTTTGAAGCCGAACTCATGCATCTTCATCAGGGAGCCGTGGTCTTTGTCTATCAAAACGTCCTTGATACCGCCTTTCAGCTTGCCCGTGTCAATCATAACGGGGTGGGTGAATTTCTTGCCCCATTTGGAGGTACGTGTCTGCCAACAGTTGCCGCTGGCATAGAACCCACCCTGCGCGAAGGACATCCGGAAGAAACGCCGGGAGAAGGCACCGGCTGTGGTGGCGAACTCCGAAGCGTTGTAAGCCAACCGGCTCGTCAGGGATTGTCTGCCGGGCGCCGGGACCCACTGCGCACAAAATTCTGCAAGGCTTATTTCCGACATAGGAGTTTGTTTTTTAGTTTTCGTATGATTGTCTGCACCTTCCGGTTCTTTCTGAAGGCGGAAGTAAAATAAGGGTGGGCTTCCGAGAAGATTCTGCCTTTCATCGCCAGGCTTTCCGCAAAGACCGGATTCACCTTCTTTCGGTAATCAGTTTTCAGGGAAGCGGAAATGAAAGCTTCATTACCGTCTGAAAGCAGGTAGCACCGGCATCTCCAGTCAATAGGCGGGATAAGGTCTGAAGGGAAGTTGCTTTTAGTGAAGGTAAGTCCTTCGAGGGCCTGATGAGAGTCCCTTACACGCTCGTCACCCTGTGTCATATAGGTAATCAATGTATCGGAAGACCGGTTTATCCACCATCCGGTTATCCCGGCGGCATACAACACCTGTTCGTTTTCCGTTTCCCCATACGTCAGGTTATACTTTTCACAGATGCCTTCGTAATCCTCAAAGCCTTCATCTTCCGAATGTTCCCGGACATCATCCATCATGGCATATTCTTCTGCGGCGGCAAACTCCACGAGGTTGTCGATGGCGGCTACCAATATGTCCCGTTCCTCTTTTTCCCGTAAAGTGGTGAAGTCGTTATGGTTCCTCAATAGTTCCAGCGCTGTGTCAAAGTCCATTTTCAGACCTTCCAGTACACGGGAATAAAGGGAAGCGGTACGCAGTAGGATGATTTCTTCCATGATATGCCATGATTCGGCGCTGTCTTCCAGCGAGTCCATCAGGCGGCGGAAGGCGGCAAGGACAAGCGGGTATTCCTCCTTTGCCCCGTCTTCTTTCAACCGGGTCCGGGCGGCGGATACGTTCTCCATGTCGGGGAGCGGGTTCCCGCTTAGTCGCTCCCCATCAGAAAAGACGCCACGTTGCTGCTCCGCCCGTGACCGTACCTGCGATAATACTCTTCCTCGGACATGATGTGCCTGTCGTGGGTATTGCCTTTCTTCTCCTTGTCCATTCCCATATCCATTTCCAGCAGGTTCAGTTGTTTGCCCACGATGATGCCGAACTCTTTCTCTATTTCGTCCGGAGCCACCTCGTACTTGTCGGTAATCAGCCCGTAGAGCTTGATACGGTCCTCATTGTTCATCTCGATGCGGTTGGAGTACTTGAACTCCAGTCCGTCCCTGATATAGCCCATTGCCACCAGGCGCGGCAACACCTCTTCGTTGAATATGTTTTCGATGTAGCGGCGGTATACCTCGATGCGCTCCCGGAAAATATCCTGATGCGCCTTGGTGGAACCGACATAGCTCTGCATCCCGCCCGCCATGGATTCAGAACCCAGAATTAGATTGGCTACCTCTTTATTGACAAACTCAATCAGGCTGGTGTAAATCTTCTCTGAGTTGGACATGGTGAAAGCCTTGATTTCGATTTCGTCTTCCAACCCTGTAACGACGACCTTGTTCTGGGCGGCATTGGCTATCTCATTCGCAAGCCTCTTGCGGTCGGTGTTGCTTTCCGACACACTCTTTCCTACAATGATAGGCTGCCCGTAGGTGTGGCTGAAATTCACGTAGTTCGCCACGGTGAACTTCTTGGCAAGTATCAGGGGCGTAGTTGCCGAGAACAGCCCTAAATCCCCGGAGTTGATAAGGATGTAGTTTCTCCGGTAGGTCTTGGAGTCCAGGTTCCAGTTCGGGAGCCAGATACCCTGGCGCTTGACGACCGTACGTTGCTCCGGAAGCACATTACGTCTCTCGACGATGTTCACCTCCGCCAGCTTTCCCGTGCGGGAATCAACCTCCGGCATGATTTCAAGCAAGGTGTAGCCGTAGAGTTTGGCTTCCACGATGCCCCGGATGATCTTGTCGAACTGGGTGCCCTGGATTTTACGTGTCTCTTCCACGTCCTTGACGTACTTTCCTTTTTCATTCATGCGGGCCAGCATATAGCGGTCGCCGAGGATTTGCGACTCCAGCGTTTCCAGTACCGAGCGGATATGGGCGTCCTGTTGCAGGCAGGCGTCGTAAAGGTCAATCAAACGACTGCGGTCATCCAGCACCGTGCCCTGCACCACGTTTCCCCGGACGGACTTGTACCGGTTGTTGCGCTCGATTTCGCGCACATATTCCTGAATGGTTTTCTTCGAGGTGCGGAAGATGCTTTCCAATAACTCGCGGTTAAACGAGCCTTCTGTGTTTACATGCATAGATTTAGAGTTATTTAACAAGGTATAGGGGAAGAACCGTTTTGAAAGTTTTCTTTACAAAATGAGTATTGATAGGCAGATTTCGTAAATACGACAGGTAAATCAATGTTTTAAGTGAAAAATAATATTTACAGTAAATAAGATGTGAAAATGGCGTTTGAAAGTCCGGAAATATCGCTTAAAATACCTTTGTAATCAGAATCCGGCAATTTATAAGGTGATTTTTTTAGCGGGTAAAGAGATATATTTGTAGGATGTTATTTTTTAATAATAATTTTAACAATTATGAGTAATGTAAAATCAGACTTTTCCCGGTATGAAATTCGCTACCGGGAATTTCCCGAACTGTTGTTTACGGTGCGGGGAGACGGATGCGAGTATTTTGACGCGTTTCTTTACATCAAGAACAAAGGCGATCCCGGCGTACACTCCGTACAAGGTTTCAGGATGGCGTTCGCACATTGGATTGATGCCGTCCGTGACGCATATTCACTTTCCGATGAAGATATGTTCATCACCGCCCCGAACGGGCACCAATTAATTGATTATGCCTTAGCCCTGCTGTTCGTCGCTTACATCGACCCCGCCTTCGGGGTGTATATGATGGAGCGTATGTCAGACATGTTACTCAGGGGTATCGTCCTATCGGATACCTTCTTAATCCTGATGGCTAAGGACCGATTATCGAAGGAACAACTATAATTTAATAGAAAAGAAAATGAGTAATAACTCGTTTAAGTCTGCTCAAAGAGTGCTGATTTTCGACGGGACCGGAAGATTTGTGTCCAGAGTCGGCTCCATGCAGGCTGCGTCCAAATTAAGTTTCGTCAAGCCACAGTCAGTTTCGTTCGCCTGTTCAGGCAAGTATATCTCCGCAGGAGGTTTTTATTACAGACGCGAAAACAGTAACGTCAAGCTGGAAGAGGAAGACTGGAATAATCTTAGGCTGACCGAGTATGACAAACTGTGCGGTGAGAAAAGAACTTATCACAGCCGTAAAGTGATGGCGAAAAAATATCAGGCCATTGCAGATAAACTAAATCCCCCCAAACCAAAGAAGAAAGGACAAAAGAAATGAATGACAAACAACTGAAATACGACGAGGTTGAGTTCAAAAACCGCCCCGTCAGAATAACGAGAGAAGACGGGCGTGTCTGGCTTTGCCTGTATGACCTGTGCAAGATTATCAAGCGTCCCGTTATGATGGAGACGAAGGAGGCAATGAGCCTGTGCCCGTCCGCTACGAAGATTGTCTTCCTGACGGGTGTCAAGCCGCTGTGGGCTATCGTCCCCCGTGACATACGCAAGCTCGTGCATCTGGTGAAGAAGGAAAACTCGCAGATGAGAAAGCTTTGCGGGGAACTGGAGACATGGGCAGGCAGACTGAACAGTGATATCGAAGCTGTTCTGAAAGAGGTGCCGGTGGTGTTCAACTACGGGGATCACCCGGTAACCTTCAAGACGGCGAACGGCAAGGCGATGATAAATGCCACCAACATGGCAAGATGCTTCGACGTACAGCCGGCTGAATGGTTGCATAAGGCTTCCACGAAACGCTTCCGCCACTCCCTTGTCAATGAAGGGAAGTCAGTTTCTCTGGATGAACAGGTGATTACCAACCGGGGAACAGCCGGCGGGACATGGATGCAGGAAGAGCTGGCCGTCGAATATGCCCGGGAGCTATCCCCGGAGTTCTCTATCTGGTGCAACGAGCGTATCGGTGACCTGATGACACATGGAGCCGTTTCACTGCATGAAGCACCGTCCGCTCATCATCCACATGGTGAACAGACCGATGTGCCTGCGGAGAACTTCCCGGTTCCAAAGACTTTCGAGGAAGCCCTGTTGCTCGCTGCCAACCAGCAGAAACAACTGGCGGAGAGCCGGCACAAGGTGGAGTTCTACAACCGTTTCATCGAAGACCGTGACTGGTTCAAGACAACTACTATTGCCGATGAGTTGCAGGTGACACCCAGTATGCTCAACCGGTTCCTTGAGGATGAAGGGATTATCCGCAAGGAGAAAGGACAATGGGTAGTACCGGGGTTCCACTCCGCACTCCAGTGTGAAGTACCGTACTATTGGACGAATGCCAAGGGTAAGTCGTACAAGATGGGTGGTGCACGCCGCTGGACACAGGACGGACGGGAGTTTATCATCGAGCTTTGGAACAGGAAACATCTTAAATAAATGGCTATGAATGATATATCGGAAACAACGACGGAGAAAATCATCCGGATAACCGGACGTGAACCCGTGGCTTGCCGCTGCGCTTCCTGCCGGAACCAATGCAAGCGTGCTCCATGCCTGGGTACGCCGCAGGACATCTGGGCGCTGATCGAAGCCGGATATGAGGACAAGCTGGCAGTGACCGCATGGTGCGTGGGAATGGCAGTGGGAAAGTTGCCGTTTCCCATTCCCATGGTACAGGTGATACATACCTCAGACGGCTGTGTCTTCTTTCAGGACGGGCTTTGTGAATTGCATGACCGGGGACTCAAGCCGACGGAAGGGCGGCTTTCCCATCATACCCTGACGGAAGAGAGCTTCGACTTTTCAAAGTCGCTTGCCTGGAACGTAGCCCGTGAATGGCTGAACGGGAAGAATGTACCCTTGATTTTAAGGATATTCGATAAGTTCGGCATCATCGGGAAATAAACAAGGGTACCCTGTGGTCTTTTAAGGGCTGCGGGGTATCCTATTATCAACACATTATATATATAGGAATATGAAACTGAATTTGATAGAAGACAACGGTGTCCGTTTTGAAATGGACATCGAAGATAACAAGCTGATGCTGGACGTGGCAAAGGTGGCTGAATCATTAAGAAAGGATGTGCAGCCGAAAGTATGGATGAACAAGAGAAGCGTGAAGGAATTTCTTGACCTTACCTGCAAACAGATGGGATGCAGGCCGGACAAGCTCATTCATGAGGTACGCAAGGTGGACGGGTCAATCGAACTATGGCTCGAAGCCTTTGTGGCGATGGAATACCTGAGATGGGCAAACGAAAGATTGGCGAACTGGTTCGCGGAAAAGCTGAACGAACTTATCAGTGACGGAACCATATCATGTGATTAGACCATGGCTGAACTAAGGATATTGGACTTCAACGGGACACGGGTCCCGATGGTGGTCGGTGAAAGAACCGTGCTGGTATGCGTCAGTGAAATAGGCAAAACCTTCGGCAGAGCCTGGCAACCGTGCCGCTGGCTGGCTACCCAAAAGGCGAAGGAGCTTGTCAGGCAGGTTTCCGGAACAAGGAGGATACGCATGGAATCGCTTGTCATCGTACGCCGGGGCGGTGTCATTAACGGTACGTGGATGTATTCGGAAGTGGCGGTGGCGTATGCCGCGTGGCTCTCTCCCGAAGCGGGTGAATGGTGTGGTGCCAGAGTTAAGGAGATAATGAGAGGGGAAATCACCAAATAGCTGCTATTTGGAAGTTTCGCGAAAATATTTTTTCCAATTAGCTGCTCAATCAAGAAAAGATGAGGATAATAAAGGTCATACACGTGCATCTGATTTTTGAGAAGCGGGATTATTATTTCGGCAGCATATCCGCTATTTATGATACGCTGGATGAGAATATTGTCGGTATAAAGGAAAGTACATTACTTCATTCGGGGTTGGGTGAAGGAAGCTGCATTCCTACCAGACGGGCAATAATCAGGCAGTCGCACTTAATCAGAACCAAAAGGAAGGAAATCTAAATAACTAAAAACGAATAACATGGTTTCAAACTTAATTAAATGACAATAAGAAAATGACAACAGAAAAAACAATACGTTTTATAAAAGGCTATCCCAAATTTGCTTATTTGATGAGCAACGAGGCCGTTTATTTTATGATGCACATGGCAGATATTGAGTTCTTGCGCAAAGGGAACTACAATACCCACCGGTGGTTCAAAGGGGAATATGTCCGCAGAATGAATATGAAAGTGAAACAATTCAACAGATGTGTAACTGAATTGGAAACACTGGGACTGTTAAAAGTTACAAGAAGAATAAACGGAAATGGTTTAACATATACGCTGAATCAGATGGCATACAGGAAGTTACTCAAAGTCTGTGCTGCCACGATTCATTATGACCGCATCAAGGATTTCCTGACAAAGTTGAAAGCTGAAGGACGTTTGATACGGGATGTTAGCGATTATGAGATTTCCACAGTCAAGGGGTATTCCAAATCGAATTATTCAGAGGCTCCATACGTGAAGTTCTACCCGGGTTTCTCTTACTTGCTGACACCCGATGAGATTTGCCTGTTGATGCACATCTTTGAGATTGAATACCTGGCCAAATACAGCATTTGTAGTTTCCGGACGAAGCGGGATTTCTTGGACAAGACGAACATGGAACCGGATGCTTTTGATAAAGCTGTAAATAATTTGCACCGCCTGCACCTTATAATGAAAACTACGGATGATACTGCCGGGACTATTTATAAGCACAGTTACGCTGGATATAGCAATCTCGTAAAAGTTTGCGGCGCTACCTACAACTACAAGGCGTTGAAGGAATACTTTGACTGGCTTATCGTCAAAGGGAACCGGACGCTTTGGGATGTAAGACACTGGCATTTTGAAGCGTTGGAGGAATATGGAAACCATTATAGCGGGATGGAATTTCCCTTTTCCGAGCTACCGGCTGAAGAGGAAGATGAATAATAAACCGTAACTATTGGGGTTAAGACTCTTTTTAAGGGGTGTCCTGACAGGTTGAAGCTTGCAGGGCGCCCCTTTTGCTTTTCAGACTATGAGGGCATGAGAGAGGCAGGGGCGCGGCTATATTTTCTCGCCTTTTCTTGCAAAAAGACGAATTAGTGGTTTTAGCTGGGAGGAAGGGGAATCCTATCGGCGCTTTGATGTTCTTAAAGGGGCAATAATGTCACTTCAAGGCTACTTGGAATACCAGAACTTTACCTCATTATTTTGAATTACTGAAGGTTAAGGTAGCAATACTAAAAAAACAGGAGTTAACTGGAAGGAACTGTTATTATCACCCTTACCTTCAAAACCCTTTTACCCTTTGTTCTGCTCTTTTGGAGGAAGAAAAAAGAAAAGAGATTTACTGGGAAATTAGGTTCTTAACCTTCACATTTCAGGTACTTTTTGACCCGTTTGAAACAAAAGGAAGGATGCGATGTATATATATAATAATAAAAAGAATGAGGCTATGTGTTGTCTTTGGCTACTTGGGTAATTAAACTCGCTAAAGCTCGTTTAATTACCCAATCCGCTCTTTGGAAAATACGCTCCGCGTATTTTCGTTTAATATTTAAGGGTATTAAGGGATATTAGGAGGTTCTTAGAGTATTGGCATATTACTGGGGTTATGCCAGCCTGTTCTGAAAGGATTACGTTTATGATTGAAGCCATGACACATACCTGCAACAAAGGGTATTGAAGCATAAAATCCCGGCAAGTACCCCGAAGATAATCGTTAGGGGCGCTATAAGACACCAAACCATCCGTTAGGTATAACCGGAGAAAGTCCCGATATGAAGCAAAAAAGTGGATTTAAGGGTAAGTAGAAAACACAGGAAGCATAAATGGAGATTAATATGCCGAATTTGCCACTTTTAAAGTCCGTGGTTGAATTTTAATCCACGAAACGATAAAGTTATCCACCCAGGGTGTAAAGTTGAAATGTGAGCTTTAAAATAGTTGAATAGAGAATGCGACAATTTAAGGGCATAAAGGCTTATGTCCTCGAAGTGGAAGCAAAGATATTGAAAAGAATCCGCAAAAGCAAGAATACAAGGCTTATTTTCAGAGAATTAAATGAGATTCCATTATCAATACCCGAAAGAAATACTCCCCAAAAGTAAGATTCTGGAGGATTCCAAGAGCAACTAAGCATCAGTTTCACCCTTTAAAGCGCCGCCCCCTAAAAACGCAGGAAATCGACCGGGAAAGCTTGAATGTATCCAACCGAAACCAACCGTATTCGCTCTGATCTTCGACGAGGGAAAGCGGCGAGAGTAATCCAGATTGAGACGATAAGCCGGAATGATAGGATATTGATATAGAATTGCCTGTTGCAGTATTGACAGCAAGAACAGGGAAAATGTATAAATAATTCAAAATTGGCACCATTCACAAGTTTGCGGTGTGTCTCAAAAGAGAAGAATACACAGCACAAATAAAAGCTCATCACTATATAAGTTACTTCCATATAGGTGCTATTTGGAAGTTTCGATAAAAGATTAATTCGGAATAGCACCTCTGAAAATGACACGGTAAGCTTCCCGGCTCCGTACCTAATTTTCATTAGCATTTATTAACTATAAAACTTCACCCGTAAATCAACTTTCCCGCAGCCCGCTTTCCTATACCTGATAAACACTTAGTAGCAACCTGATGTAAGGGATGACTTGCAATAAGAAGCTAAAGTGGTAGCACTATATAATAATAGGTGTGGAATCAGAGATAGTGGAAGGTGTAACGGGCAAACAAAAGCATTAGTGTTTATTAACAATAAAGTTCAACCTAAAATCAACTTTCCCATAATCCGCACTCCTATACCTAAGAAACCCTTATTAGTAACTTAAATAAAGAAGAAGAAAATGGAACTGAAAAAAAGAATGACGTATGAGGAAATGGCAGAGTATTTCGAGTTTGAAACCGGGAAACTGGCAACCAAATCGGGAGTTGGCAAGTATGCAAAGCAAATCGGGTTCGAGGTTTACACCCCTTACATCGACGGCAAGAAACTGTTTTTCTATGTGAACGCCAGCATCGGCAAGAGAGTAGAAACTGCCGGTTCAGAAAGCTAAATTAATTGATTGACAGTTGTGGGCGTATTATCGCCCATAACGCATATTCTATAGTATAACATCAAAATAAATTTTATTATGACTACAGACGGAGTGATTCTCAAGTATGAAAACACAAGTATTACATTCCACAAAGAAGGTGAGAGTGTGATGATTAACGCCACAGAAATGGCGAAACCCTTTGGACGAAAAAAAAGACCGGCGCTCTGGTTAAGAACGAAACAAGCTCAAGAGTATATTAAAGCATTGTGTTTGGCACATAATAGTATACCGACAGACATCCTGAATGTCGTAAATGGCGGTAAAGAGTTTGGTACATGGATGCGTCGTGACTTGGTAATCAATTTTTCCCGATGGCTGTCACCTGCTTTTGCCGTTTGGTGTGATGACAGAATAGAAGAGCTTTTGAATGAAGGCAAGGTTTCAATAAGTGAACAGGCCTATAATACGCTGACGGGAGAAATAAGCGAACTGAAAAATACGAATAAAGAGCTTGAAGCTGAAACCAAAAAGTTTGAGGTTAAAGTGGAAGAACTCACGCCCGATGCCGAATTTGGAAAATCCGTTCGCCACAATTCAGACAGCATCCCGGTTACCATGTTTTCAGACTTCCTGGTAAGCAACGGATGCAACATCGGCAGAAATCAGCTCTATGAGTTTTTCCGTGAAAACGGCTACGTGCATAAGAAAGGAGAAACTGATCGCAACTTCCCGACGAGAAGATCAACTCAAATGCGGATACTTGAGACACGTTATCCCAGTTCAACCACAGAGTTCGGCCCGACCGTTTATGTGACACCAAAAGGAATCAAGTATTTCCTGAGAAGAAAAGGGATGATCGAAGCCTTCATCGAAAGAAAAAAGGCTGTAAGAAAGTCAACATTATTCAAGCGTAATTAACGGCTTGATAAAACCAACCGGAAGGAAGGCTGCCATAGCGGTAAGTCTTCCTTTTTTTATCCCTTATAACTATATAGGTGCTATTTGGAAGTTTTGCAATATTAATGTTCCCGGATAACACGCACATAAGCTTCTTGCGTCACAAATGTTAATGAACCTTATAGACGAGAGCGCTCCGGATTTGCGGAGTATTGATAGATAGACAAGTGGCAATATATTGAACAACAGAAAATAAGGAACAAAGAAAAATATAGCTCCCCCTTCCAGCCCTCTTTGAAAAATCAGGTTCGGTTTAACAGTTGCACCACTTAATATTAATAAATGGTTAAACACTACGAGAAAGGGACATTCACGCGCCTATCAATACTTCGCAGCCATTTCCTTGCAATGTAACAGGTAGTATTGAATTGATAGCTTTACACCTATTTATATATATAGAAGCATAACTTTCTCTTTCTGTAAAGGCTTCTCTTCTCTTACGCCTTACTCAACACCGCTTTGGCAGAGTATTTTAGTATCTCAACTCCCACTTTCAGTTCTATCAATAATTAAGAGCCGGATTATTAGCTTCCAAATAGATAGTGCCGGGATAGACAGTTTATTTCTTGTCAAACTATAAATGGCTTTCTATAACGATTGTATCATTTTCCGGCACCTACTGTTTACCCCTTCAGTATTGATACGGTTTAACACTTCATTTTCCGTCTATCTTCTTAAAATTATTACTAAAGTCGGACTTGGGAAATTCCCCATAGGGCGCGTATGGCATCCGCAGTCGCCCAAACACCCACCCTGTTCTTTTTAAATTTATTATATCATTGATAATCATATAGTTATAATCCTTACTTTATCACAAAGTAAGGATTGAATTGATTGACTACTATCAATTTGAAAGCAAAAACTAAAAAACAACCTTAAAATCACTGTTTTAGAAACTACTATCATTCATATTAACCAGTGTTAAATCATTGATTAACAATTAATTGTATCAATTTGTATCATTATGTTACAATTTGTTGTAAGCTTATTTTCGTTCAAAAACTATTAATTGGCAAAAACAAAAAAAATCAAAGAAATTTTCATTTGTTCTAATTGATTGATTTACAGTTATTTATCCTTTTGCCTACGCGCGTAGGCGTACAGAATTGATTTTAAGGGGTTTACCTTCGATATTGATAGAAAATATTTCTCTTTTTATTTGGTTGTTCTATAAATATTTCGTTTTGTTGTTGTGTTCTCAAACGGAAACGAGAGAGGACAAAAGCAAAAGCAAAAATCGTTCTTTCAAATTTTTACTATCGACTTGAAAAGGTTCTTTATCCGCAAACGGAAACGAAACGGAACAAATAAAGAACTTTGTAGAAAGTCACCCGCAAAGATAAGTACTTTGCATTGTGAGGCTGAAACCGTAGTAAGCTGAATTAAATTTCACTCACATAAAACGAAACGTTCGCTTATTGAATAATCCGTTTCGTTTGGCTGAATGTATTTTTATACGTTCGTTTTTCCGTTACTCTGTAAACGAACGTAAAATATATTTCAGTTTTCAATTGCAGAGTATCATAATTTACGCTATCCTGATACAACGTACATAGTACGACGATTCATGAGGAAAGTTCGACTCTTTCCTTATGAACAAATATGCTTTGGTAATGTCGCCAAAGTAAAAACTGTACTATTATGAAAGCAACAACAACATCAACAGCAGCGTCTAATTTCTCAGTAATCGCTCCAACTTCAACCGTTACTAACAACGTGGATTCTCAGAATGTAAGTGTATTAACCACAGTACAATTCCTGGGATTAATCGAAGCTATGCCGTTATCCAACGTAGTTTTACGTGACAAGAAATCCGACAGGTTTATTGTGCTCAAACGAGTAGAATTGTTTGCCGCAAAAGCTATCCCCACAAAGGACGAGCTTCTTAACGCTTGGAAATCCATGTATTTCAACACGTGGAAAATGAAGTTTGAGATTGAGAAATGTTCGCATGAGAGCTTGAAAAGCGGTAACTTGTTCAGAAACTTAGACCGCTTCGACGTCGCTATGTACCTTGCAGGAAAAAAAGTCTTTGATACAGCCGAATACAATTTGGATTTGGTTGAGGGGAAAGTCGGACTTACCCCAAAGTCAAAGGTGCGTGAAGATTTCACAACAAACAAGGAACTGAAAGCGCATTGCTATAAAGTGGCTGAAAGCGCATGGAAATTGTTAAATATTGATACGCTGATTTCTAAAGCTTTGGTGGATGCTGATAAAGAGAACACCGAAGCTAAGGAAGCTAAGAATGTCAGGGTAACCGGAGCTAAGAAAACCAAGACTAAGGCGAAACCTACGACGAAAACCACGGCGGAAGCTAAGGCGAAAACGGAACAAGTTCAAGTACTTGCGGAAGTGGCATAATGTAACCTACCCACACACGGTGAACATACCGGATACCTCTTATCCGGTGGTGCGGCATAGCCCGGAGGTTCGATTCCTCCGGTGTGTGCAAATTATAATCAAATCAAATGAATATCATGGGATACCAACTATATAAGCCGGTGGACTACATCTCCCAGCTTGGACGTGTCAAACGTTCGTGTAAAGCAAAGCCTAATACATTCAACATACACTCGCGCCAGAAATATCTGGGCGTGAACACGGTGAAGTATAGGGTGAATAATGTCCTGTTCTATGACGTGTTCCACGTCGATGTCCAGGCGGATTACGTCGGAATATTGTGCTGGGAAGACATAGAATCGGTACGCCAAAAGTGTGACGCCCTTAACCGCATCGGTGACGTAGCAGCCACGTGTGGTGAACTGGACGGACGTACCGTGGTGAAGCTTGTACCGGTAAAGTTCCTGCAAGTAAACCGTTTCACCCAGGACAAACACGGCTGCACGGTGAAGAGCGAAATATACCACATGAGGACACGATGACGTTATTCTTGTGTCTTGTTTTGTGAAATATATTTACAATGCGATTAGCTTCTAATTTACTTCAATATACTTCTTGGCGTCGTGAGGATGCCGCATCCACTTCATAACACGGCTGGCATAGTGCGGCAGGGCCGCTTCAATCACTCTTAACTGCGTGAGCTATGCCCCGGTGTTATCCTCCCGTTTGGCGAGGATAGGTGGCAATAACGAGTAACAACTTAATACGATATAGCAATGGAAAGAAATTATCCGGTAGAGCGGCTTTGCCACCAGTGTGGTAAGGTCACTGTAATCTATGTGCGTGAAGAAGACTACAACAAGCGAGTAAAGGGGCGCAGTCCGGCGCAGAACTGCTTCCCGTATCTGACTATGCCTGAGCGTGAGACAATCATATCGGGTATGTGCCCTGAGTGCCAAAAGAAGCTGTTCCCGCTCAACTACGACAAGGACGGCAATTGGGTAGGTTATCACGATATACCATTCTAAGCCGCAAAATGTTAATGAAGTTTAAACTTCACGTTCGCTTTCACCCGCTTCATGGCGAGTTATGCCTACACCTGATAAACGGATGGAATATACCCGAATTACCAACAAATAGTAATCAACGATAAAAATCAACGGTATGAAACTATATGATACTACAACTCGCTGCAACTTCGAGAGCCATGTCGGGATTGACATCAACTCCCTTGAACTGGCGAAGTACGTACAAGTTCTCCCGGCAATCGGTGAGCTTGGTGACATGCTTGGCGTCACGCCTGACGAATATTTTGCGGCTTGCGGCGAGTTGAATTTGCAGAACAACCAACTGTTCGACATCGAATACTTTAACCCCAAAGGCTACCATTACGGTGTGCCCATTCTGGATAATGCGGCGGTGCGCAGGGAATTTGACAAGTACGGCAATGCCTACTTTACCAACTACTCAGCCTATGCGGTGTCATCCCAGTGTATCGGCGAGGCGGAGAGTAAAATTGTCCGCTACTTCCTTGAGAAACGCTATCCCGAAATATTTCTCCACCCTGACTTTACTGCGGAAAGGACGGTTGAGTTGCAGGTGATGGACATGACGCTTGCCCAAATTATCGCGGAGTATGGCAACATGACGTTCCGCACGGCAAGGTACGACTTACCGATCACGACTAAAAAGAAATATGTGGTGTGTGAGTCGAAGTTCAAAATATATCCGATAAGCTACCACCGCAAAGGGTATGAGGTTTATCTGGAGGTGAACGAAGAAGGTGATAGCCTGTACATCCCCGTCGAAGCGATTATCCAGAAGAAATATGCTCTGGTGAAGAAGCGGCAGATTAGCTACTTCACGAACTATTACAAGGATAAACCGGACAAGCTCAAGGCGGCTCTCAAACTTCTTCGTTCCCCGGAGGCGAAACTACTCAAGGAATTACTGAATCATAAATAACAAGAAATCAACAAGAATCATAACTAATCACCAATTAATAATTAAAATCAAACAAGTATGAAGACAATCGTAAATGACGAGCTGAAAGCACGTCTTAATTTCGCATCAATCAACGGTAGTGTAATTGCAACAGACATTCTGGAAGTACTCAGACAAAACAAGGATGTGACGGAAGTTATCCGTGGTACAGCCAACTACTTCAACTCCAAACGAGTTAAAAGCAATGCCGGTGAATATACCAAAATGAAGATTATATTGTCGGCGTGTACCAAAGACCTGAACAATGAGAACTTCCCGGACAGACTGAATCCCCGTGCGCCGTGGTTTGAGGAAAACAGAACCAAGTTGGAGCCGTCCACTTTCATCAGCTATTTCAAGGACTTGCCTGATTATTCCAGTGAAGACATTGAATACTTCTCAAACGCTATCTGTGTCAGCAGCAAGGTGGAGATTAAACTGTATGACAAGATGAACGATTTCATTGATGCCTATATTGCCGACAACTATGTTCCATTCGCCCAATATGGTGACAACAGCGTGTTACATAATTCCTGCATGAGATATTCCAACCTCGTATACAGACTGGGGGATTTCTACTCCAACTTTGCCGGTGCAAGCGTCCTTGTCGCCAGAGATTCAGAAAATAATGTGCTGGGACGTGCTATTGTCTGGAAGAAGGCAGTCGGAAAGTTTGATGGGGAAGAAAAAGAAGTGTCCGTATTAGACCGGGTGTACTATTCTCACTCTTTTGTGATGAAGCTGATATACCAATATGCCCGGAAAAACGGCATCAACCTGAGAAAGACACATAACGATTACTCCCACAGAATACAGTTTACTGTGTTAAACCCCATAGAAGGCGTGGATATGGAGGTAGGCGATAGAATAGACCAAAACCTGAATATTTGCGTACCTGCCACCAAATGGCATAAGAAAGGAACGCCCTACCTGGATACCTTCTGTTATGTGAATATTACTGAAGACGGCAAAGTGCAATTGTCCAATGAATCAACAGAAAGATGTGTAGCTACGTGCCAGAATACTTCCGGTATCGCCACTCAATGCAGGTATATCTGCCCAAACTGCGGTGATGTGCATACCGATAGTGAATACTTGTGTTATACATGCAAAAAAAGACTTATCACAAAAACCATATTCGGTGATATGCTGATGGATAAAGTCAAGAGCTACAACGACGTGAAATATCCCGCCAGTTTCTTCGAGAAAGGCAGACCGTCCGCACATCTGGAACTTAACCTCCAAATCGCCAAGCTGTTTATAACGGCTTAGTCTCCCACAGTTCAGTTATATAAGAATCCTCACCAACAAAAAATTAAAAACATACATCATGGAATTATTGAAAGAACTATATGGCATCTCAGCCCGCACGCATCAGGAAAAAGACATGATCGCGTTCGTTTCCCAAAGATTATCAGACCTCGGCGTAACCTTTACCGTAGACGAAACTGGTAATATCTATGCCACCAAAGGCAACGCTGATACTTACCCGTGCATTGCCGCCCATCTGGACGAAGTGCATGAGGCGAGGGAAAAAGGTTACGAAGTCCTGGTTGTCAGGGATGAGTTCATTATCGGCTTCAACAGCGGGAAACGTGAGTTCAACGGTATCGGGGCTGATGACAAGAACGGCATCTGGGTATGTCTGAAATGCTTAGAGAAATTCGATAACCTGAAATGTGTATTCTTTGTTGGTGAGGAACAAGGATGTATCGGCAGTCATCAGGCGGACATGAAGTTCTTCGATGACTGCCGGTTCGTACTCCAATGCGACCGAAAAGGGAACAGTGACTTTATCAGCAACATCTACGGCAATCCTCTTTGCTCATCCCAGTTTATAAAAGATGCTTCCCTCGGGGAGCATGGATATAAGGAAGAACGCGGGATGCAAACCGATGTCCAGACCTTACGCCAAAGAGGACTGGAAATATCATGCGCTAACATCTCATGCGGTTATTATTACCCGCACACTCCCCACGAAATGACAAACATAGCCGATCTGAAGAAATGCCTCACACTTGTGGAGCATATCGTTGAGAACTGCCGTGAAGTATACACTCATAAGGAAGTGCGTCCCCAGCGTCGGGATTACAGATCCGATTTTTTCTCCGATGCTTTTCTCCCTCGTTCGGAAAAGCGGTATGCCGAGCCAAACACACGGAAGCAAAACAAACCCTCCAAGGCAATCAAGGAAGCTGCCGAAGCTTGCACCCGGAGGCAACTCGCAGAGGCAAAAGATAGAATGAGAAGTTTCTTCTCTTTGAATCCGGACGGCAGGCTTAGCGTATTCGAGGTTATCTATGCGGACTTCTTCCCACGCTTGAAGAAAGAAGACTTCGACAATATATACAAGGCGGTCATGAAGGAGATGGCATCCGGTCGTAAGAAACGGAGCACTCACCCCTTATATGGCAACTTGCGTAAAACTGCAAACAAATAACCAAATAACAGTTATTTGGAAGTTCTTCAAATTTAATTCTATCTTGAAAACAGTCACGAAGATAATATTGCGCAGGGCTTAGTTTTCGATGCAAACCCTTTGAGAATGTGCCGCCGAAAGGAAATCTGAAAGAGGTTACGGGATTGGTGAAACCTTATTCACTCGCAGGGTTGCGTTACGCCTGCCTCAGTATGACATGAAATATGGGTCTGTCCGCGAAGGAGTGCTGGGTGACAACGAATAAATCAGAACTTAAAAAATTAAACAAATGGTACTTAATATCGTAAAAAACAAACTAAGCGCCTCTGATATTGTCAATTGCGTAAAAAAAGTTTTCGATAGTTCAGAAGTTGAAATACAAAAAGAATACTGTGTATCTGTAGATATCTCAGTGACCGGAAAGAATGTTCTACATAGTCTGGAAGGGCTAAAAGAACTGGAATACTATTTCAAAGACTATGACATAAGAATTTGTTGATAAACGCAGAAAGGAATAGACCATGAAAAGTAAAATGTCTTTAAAGAAGCAACTGGCAAACATATTAGACACTGCCATAATTTCCGGAAGCGGAAAGGTTGGACGTACCCGGTATACGGCCAATCATGATATATATGTTGCTGAAAGGGTAAATGAACACGGGTATAAATGTACGTATCATTTTGAGGGAGACTATAAGGAAGAACTGTTGAAACGTGCCGCCTCTATCCAAAGGGGAACGCCCTGCAAATTTAAAGAGTGGCAGAACGGGAACAGCACACAAAAAGTAATGCTCTTCCTGAAAGAAAACAAAGAGGTTTTGCAGGTATTGTCTGACATTAATTATCTGATGAGAAATTACAACTACGACGCACAAGAGGCTTGTGGCATTTTATTCAAGGATAAAAAGAAGCTGCCTTCCTGTTTTCGTCTGGATGGTAAAAATGGACGCTCTAAAACGCCTGTCTACCGCTTCGATATGAGCGGTTACTACGGTAATAGAAATATCGAATATCTTATCGGCATAGTGAGGATTCTGCCTAAATCATACCTGAAAGGGATTGATGGCAGCGATGATAGCAATGGTAATTAACTTATAAACAAATAACACAAAGAAAAAGAATATGAATGTAATATGCACAAGATGCAGCGGCACGGATGTTTCCTGTGAAGCCATGATAAATCCCAACACTAAGGAATTTCAGAATTATACCGATGAAGCATTCCTGTACGGTTGGTGCGAGAACTGCAAAACGGGAGTCATCATATCCGACACGGACGAGATACAGGTGGAAATGCAGAAGAAGTTTGATGAGTTCGTCAAGAATAACGGCAAGGAGCCACATTATGCGAACTGCGAAATTGTGTGGAAGGACACGGACGGTAGCCAAGAGGTAAAAATCCAGCTCTCGGGAGATACCGGCGAGGATGACGACATGTTTTTCTACTGCCAATCTTTGAACGGGCTCAAATCGCTGGCAGCTTTTGGGTGTGAGGATTTCATCGTGACAGAGATAAATAGTTTTGAGCGGATATTGGAATCATAAAAAATGGTTACGCAGTGCTCTTTGTGGCAATGCCAATCAGATTGTGGAACTGAAATAAGAATAAAAATGAAAGAAATTACAGCAAAATTGGTATCAACCAATAATACCCAAAGATATTATGAATTATCTCTTCCGATTTATAAAGGCAGAAACTTTGGTCGTGATGTTGATATTGCCGCAGAACTTGAAGAGTGCAGAGAGAAACGGATGAAGCCGGAGTATAAGCACCTTCTCCGGACAGACGGATGCCATATTGTATGTGTGTCGGATGCGCATACCCACATTGAGAGGCTTGTGTTCGTTGGTGAAAAGTTTCCGTCAGGATATGGCCGGACCGATATTCAAATAGACGGCTCCCATACCATGAAAATACACGGCGGCGATGAAAGACATGTTTATCCCGACGAAGTGTATTTAAGGCATTTGGGGATGGTCAATGGAGTGAGAATAATCTTAGACAAGAGTGATATTACAAAAGAAACCAACACTACGGATTATGCCAGACAAGATAGATAAGATTGACAAGATTTTACAGATGTTCTTCGATATTGACCGGTGGACGAAAGCCATAGAGAAAGGTGTAGGTAAGGACATTCGGAAGGACCAGCTTATATTGCTGACCGGCGAGAACACCCGGATAGCGATTGCTGATGCCATGAGGAAGGGTAAGTATGAGATTTCACCTCCCCACACCGCCCAGATACCAAAAGAAAACGGTGAGTTCCGCACGGTTTACGTGAATGAACCCATTGACCGGGTGATATTAAGCATCGCCAATGACTTGCTTTTCGATCTGATGCCCGAGATGGTTCATGTCTCGTGTAAATCCTACCAAACAAAGATTGGTTGTGGTAAGGTTGTGACCGAAGTCAGTAATAAAATGGTAGCCACTGAAAAAGACGGATACTTTGGCTGGAAATCAGACCTCAGCAAATATTTCGATAGTGTGCCTGTTCAATACATAGACGAAGCGTTCGACAAGGTGGAAGCGCAGCATGGTCATTCCGCTTTGATTGATGTGCTGCGGAAATACTACCACTGTGATTTATACTTCGATGAGGATAACAACCTCCTGCGTCAATACCAGTCCCTCAAGCAAGGGTGCGCTGTGGCAAGCTGGCTTGCCGATGTATTGCTGTATGACCTTGACGAAGAACTGTCTCAAATGGATGGTTTCTACACACGATACTCTGACGACATGTTGTTTGTCGGGGAAGAATACGGGAAAGCCATGAGCGTGCTCCAGAGCCGGTTGGAAGAGAAGACGATGAAGCTAAACCCGAAGAAGGTTGAATATTTGACTATGGACAAGTGGTTCAAGTTTCTTGGGTTCAGTATCAAAGGCAGCATGATCTCCTTATCCTCCAGCCGTATCAAAACGTTTCAGCATGAAATAGAGAAACGCACAATCCGCAAGCCGGGAATAACGCTGACAAAAGCCATTAACGCTGTAAACCGCTACCTCTACAAAGGTAACGGGGAGTTTAGCTGGGCTACGCAGATACTTCCGGTATGCAACGTGAGGAAAGACCTCGACGAATTAAACAAGTTCGTGATGGACTGCCTGAGAGCGGTGCAGACTGGAAAGCGCAAGGTGGGCGGCTTAGGGTACGTCAAAACAAAGAGTGACGGTTGCATAGTCCGGGGGCTGGGGCGTAACGTTAAAGCCAACCGGGGCAAGACCGTGGGGGGCATCCCGGGGTATCTGACCCTTGGCTGTATGCAGAATGCCATATTGACAAGACGGGCTGTGTACAATACTTTGGTCGCATCATTATAGGAACATTATAGGAACTTACCGAACACACGGTGGATGATGAAGGTGCAAGGCATTTAATGTTACAGGCTTAGTATACCAGAATTCATACGAGATCAACCGGTTTAGCTCCCGGTCGATCTCAGTTAAATTCTGGTTCATTCCTGTAAATATCAAGAATTTAAAGAATTGTGTCGCTTGCTTGACATCATAATAAATAATAATACTGAAACACATCAATGAAGCTCAAGGAACAACAATTAATATCCCGCGTGCGGAATCCAGCTCATGCAGAGTCTTGAAGGCCGTTAATCCACCGCCTTCAGACTCTTTATGGAGCTGGAATACGCGGGACATATCAAGAGCGTATAGCAATGTGTCGCTGTTATGAGAGCTTTCTCTTCTTAGCACAAAAGAAGAAAAAAAATAAGAAAAGAAGTATGGTTCAAGGAATAATATTTAGTATGCCGTGTACAATAAGCCTCCTTGGCGCCGGCGGAACTCTCTACTGAGCACTCCGCCGGCGCCGTTACGGCTTCCCAGCCACGGCAAACATCAGATGTATAAAGAAATGTGCCGGTATTTTGAGAACCGCAAATAAAAGTAAGCTTAGCACAAAGCAACCAGTCAAGATCAGGGCTTTAATGGTTCAGCCTGAAAACTACTGGGGACCGACTCCCGATTGTCGTGGTCCGCCAGTATTTACACGCTGGTCATATCAAATCAGTAAAGTAATGTGCCAACCTAATGAGACTGAAAAAAGAAGAGGTAAAGGTATGGTAGCGCAACCAAGTATTGCACAAGGGATCAGATTCAGCATACAGTATTTCATTTGTATCCTGGCACCTGGTTATAACCGAGGTTCCAGGATACAGTACATCCTGTATTCATCAGAATTATAAAGTAATGCGCCGTGACCTTGAGTGTAATAATTAATAAAATTGACAACCGAGAAAATATGGACAATAACAGCAACAATCAATGTCAGTGTATCTATCAGAAAGCCATCCAAGCCGTCGAGGGTGGCACAAGCTTCAAGATTGATTTCCGTTCCCGAAGCCTGAAACTAAACGGCAAGCCTATCATACAAGATGGCAAGTACGAGGGCGAACTGGGCGTGCCATGTTGCAGCGAGGACGAGTTTCTTGCCAATGTGGAAGAACTCTACCGCATCTACAAGCACTCAGTCCCTTCAGAACGGAGCGAGAGCAAGTCACGGCGGTACTTCATGGCATTGCCTGAAAAGAGCCTGAACGACGACGCCATGCTTTTCGGTGAACGCCGTGACAAGGCTCAAGTCGAACTTGAATTATATGTCCTCTGCCAGATATTGGGTGGAATCAAATGGAATCCGGAAACGATGGGCAAATGGTTCTGGCAGAGCAGTAAGGATAAAGACCTTGTGATACTAAGAAACTGGATAGAAAAGATAGAATCCAATAACAATTAACCAATCAATAATTTAACAAATGAACAGTAAGAAAAAAGAAACAAGAGGAACGAAAGCGACCAGAGGAACGAAAGTAACCAAAGCGACCAGAGGGACTAAGGTATTGTGCCCCGGGTGCGGCACGGAGTTCGCTATTGCGAAGAACGAATTTACGACCGTGGCAACAGTGATCGGTGAAGACTCGGGCCTGGGAGTAATCTTTCCCGCAGTCGTCGAAAAAAAGACTGCACCTGCCAAGCTACCTGAAAAAGCGGACGAACGCATCGAGGCGCTACGCAATGCAGGTGTGGATGTAAGCTGCCTGTTCGCCATGCGGGGAGCGAATGGCGGCGAGTGTATCGCATCCAACAAAGGCGGCAAGCTTGTCGTGCTGAATGACAACGACCCGCTTTTCGACATAATCATCTCCCAGGGGACGGTTCCGAACGGTCACCTGTTCCGCCGTTGGGTAATGTCCAAGATGTTCCACATGATGTCCGAGACAGCATATCGTTCCAAAGAACCGCTGGGTGTGACTGAGATGATACATCGCCTGGGCTATGAGTACCAGTGGAAGATGCTGATGAACGAGTTGTACGCACAGATGAAGATGGAAAGCAAGGACCCGGAGAGCTTCATCGAGCGTAACCGGTGGTTCAATACCAATGTAGTGGAGGCGATGGCAAGAGATTATACAATACAGCTTAAAGAGCGTGTGGATGCTTTGAAAGTCAGGAATTGTAAAGGCATTCCTTACAAACGTATATGCAGCCGCAATATTTTCGTGTCGGATTTGGCAATCAAACTGTATTACCCGCTCGATATGGCAATGGCACGCATCAGACAAGCGAAGAATGCCGCCCAGCTTTATAATGCCGCCAGAATCTTTAATAACCTTCGCATCAAGATGGCGTTCGATACTCCGCAAAGTAAAGCATGGATAGACGCCTACAAGGGTTCGGGAGCATACTTCACTATGCAAAACCTTATCCGTTTCCATGGGTGTGTAGCTTACGATGATGGAGAAAACCGTCTGGATAAAACTCAGTCTCTGGATTTCCTCCGGATTAAGGCAATGATGTATGCGAACGGTGAAGGATGGCGTTTGCTGGCAGTCCTGAAGAAGATGCTGGCTGACAACAACATCGACATCAAGAAGAAGATGGCCGAGTGGCGTAAGAAGAAATAATAAATATCTTCATTGCTTGGTAAGCACGATGTGACGGGCCAATATATTTCAGATCGTCTTCTTTAATAAATCAGGATACAAAGCCTACAGGCTTGTTGTCTCCTGATTCAACAGAAGACCATGCATCTAATCAGTAAAGACATACCCCGATTGTCAGTCACATCCTTTCTTATGCCTGGCAGGCATAATGTGAGGGACCGGGAAATTTAGTTGCTGCCTCCATATATTCAGGAGGTGCCCACTGCAAATGCCAGGGCACCTCCATCAAGCTGGAGGCATCAAATCAAGCCGATAAAGCCATGCCCCCGCCGGTAATCACATTGTTCTTGGATGCCGAAAAAACATCTGAATTTCAAGGGAATACATACGCCCTCAATCAACATAGTATGGTGTGGTAAAGAAAATATTAACTATATAATTATTAAGAATATGAGTGTAACTTATGTGTGCGAATGTTGTGGTGAACCTATCACAAGAGAAGAATATGATTCACAGAGGGTTATCGCCTATTGTCAAACATGTAAAAAATTGAGTCCCAAAAAGAGAATACAAAGAGCACAAAAAGTATGGGAAGCAAGACAAGCATTAAAGGCTCAAAGTAAAAATAACGTAAAATAATCAAAGAGCACAACAATGAATCAACCTATCTTATTAACCGCCCAAAACGCACACCGCGTTAAAAACGTTCGCCCTGTGGATAACCCGCAAAGCGAGCCTTCCCGGTTCAATTACAGAGGACAGCGATTAGGCTTCCGCAACCACCTGCATACCATAGGAGAAGATGATGCCGCCACTCCGGTGTCTAAAGATAACTATCCGCAATGGGAAGTCGTGAGGTTCCATTACCCCGATTATCTGGGATGTTACTGGCAACAGGCGCAGGATGCGTATCGCAACACCTCACAAGACCCGGACATACTCGGCGAAGACTCCATTGTCGCATACGAAAAGACACTTCATTATGATCTGATGAAGATGCCGGAAGGTGAACGCGAGCAATATATTCAGAACTTCAAACAGCATTACTCCGCCATGCTTGCCGCCAGTTCCCGGTGTGCAAGCACATTTGTTACGGGTGCTGCAAACTTCAATCACCGCAGGAATGAAAAGGCGAACGAGTCTTACCAGAAACGGTCGGAAGAGTTTACCGAGTGGCGCGAACGTGCTTTGAAAGCTATCGCAAAACGTATCGAAGCAGGGAAACCGGAAGAGCAGAAGAAGGACGAAGACTGGAAAAGGCTGCGCAATGCTATTGGCAGTAGCGCAGCCACCATCCATGAAATCAACACCGGTATAAACAGATGTTCTTCCAAACCCTTGTTCGTCTCCAGCATCTATAATAAGGTGAGCACTTTTGCCTCTCACGGTGAGGTGGAAATTGTAGACAAGGCGCTGGCATACATCCGGGAGTGGAACGCAAGGGAAAAGAAACCGATCATCACCGAACGCCACAAGTTCTTCCAGCTTTCAGAGGTGGCACGCAAGGTAAAAGAGCAACAGGAAAAGCTTGCCGGCATGGGGAACAAGGAATGTCCTTTTGACGGTGGCAAAGTAGTACTGAATTATGAGATAAAGCGTATCCAGATTTTCTTTGATGAGAAGCCGGACTACACAATGCTCAACAGGCTCAACCGTGACTTTTCATTCAATTGGGCACCGACCAGTGGGGCATGGCAGCGAATAATAACGCCCAATGCGGTGGATGCCACCAGAAGAGCGCTGGAAGGACTAAACCTAAAGGGGATATAACCTATCAATTACATACTAATCCATAAACAATTAAAATTCAAATCAATGAAAGTATCAGACAAGCCGACAGCAGAAATTCTAATCAGGGCAAAAACGAACAGCGAGTGGGATTGCTGCGATTTCGCAGTTATACATTTGTCGGAAGAATGGAGGAGGCTACAGGCAACGAGGCTTGAGGCCGTCAAGCCCTTCAAAGACGATTACAATTTCCAGTCAATAAGGTTTCATGACGGTTCGGTAGAATTTTTCCAATCCGGATTGGACGATGAGCTGGTCGAAGAGCTGAACATAGAAGAATTGTTGGCAGACAGAGATTGGGTATATGTGGAACTGGATGACGATGAACTGGACAAACTGGCTTCCCCCGAAAACAGATTGGACTTTTTCAAGATCGTGATATATCGTGATGGCAATGCTATATACCAAGTGTTCGGCAAACATACAAACGAGGAATTTTGGACAAACCAGTTTTCGCTGCAACAGTTAACCGGGCAAGCTGCCGAAATCTAAACAATCTTAAGAATCAAGAACCTACTAATATATTAAATTACCTTCATACTATGCCGGCCAATCAATCCCCCGAGAGATACTACATGTGCATCCACAGTCTGTTCGGCAGTTGTTCCGGCAGTTCTTGTGGATGTGACAAGCCTAAAGTGAATAAGAACAAATGTTGCTCCAGTCCCTTTACAAGAGCTAAAAGATACATAAGGGTGACCAAGGAAGGGCAATTATATCAACGTAACAATAAACAGCAATGATAAATAAAATAGTGAACCTCTTCAAGCAAGAGCCTTATCCCAGTACTCCGGAAGAGTGGAAGAATAATAAAAACACTGTTTTCCGGGAGTTTTACCTGAAATCCTCGCCTGACTTTGACCTCCTTTACGGATTGGTCAGGGATCACATGTCCGATACAGGCAATGAAGGTGTCACGCGCTACAGGTTGATGCGCCTTCTTAGTAGTTGTTCCCATCGTGCCTTTTATCTGAATGCCCGGAAAAGAGAGTACCCCCATACATGGAAAATCCGCTGGAAATGGCGTTGTTTCAGACTGTTCCTGCACCGCCGTTTCAAGACACGTTATTTCCAGCAGCAGGTGGAGTTATGCAACGTTGCATCTGAGGTGATTAAAGGCTTTGAAGCCAGACTGAATACGGAGGAATGAAACCAAATGAAACGGTATACAGCGAAACAGATAGAATCCTTCAAAGAGATGGTAAAGAATGATATTTTATCACAAATTATTGACGAAAACTTTTTTACAAGCTTATGTGAGAAAGTCGACGAAATAGATGAAGGAAAGTTCATATATGAACAAATTAGAATAGGTGGAGTCATTAATGAATATGATGCAAGGGGTGAATTAGGCGAGTTAATACAGTGTAGTTTACAAGTTCAGGACAACAGGCATAGGCTGGCACCTTCTATTATTAGTTTGTTGCAGAATTACGTTGCCCAATATAGCGGAGTTAAAATGATTGACCGCAAGCTGTTTATTCAATTACTTGGTTTGCGTGCCTATGCTACCAAAGCTGATATAATGAAAGAATTAGATGAGCTATTGTAGTGAAATAATTGAAGGCGAATTGCTGTCAATTAACGGTCTGATTCTGGAAGTATGCAAAGTCGTAGACTACCAATTTTAAGTAAGAAAAGCGAAGAAGGCAAAGAAAGTAATACAAGAAATTTAAAACAAAGGAAATGACTAAAGAAACAAACTTTGATATATCCCTTACACGTACGGAAGCCCTATACTTACTAAACCCCGACAAGGGAGAGCAAAGTATCAGTGAAAAACATCACATTGATATCATGTGCAAGGAGTACGGAGATGACGATGACTGGGTAGGTTTAAGTTCAGATGACTATGAAACTATTCTGGAAGATGCCGTCACCTACAAGACCTTTGAAATATGGCTGTCAAATGAACAGAGCAAGGATGAGATTAGCTTGCTCATCAAAAGTCTGAATATCCCGGAAGAGCAGGTAATCACCATTGCTGTCTTGTGCCAGGAAACAAACGAAGTGGACATTATCACGACAAAGATGTCTGACGATAGCGATATGATTGAAACTTTCCTGGCCTGCCATTGCCAGTACAGCCTTGACAACATCAATTGGATGGTATGTAAAGAGCTAAAGATTAATTATCTGACAGAAAAATCATTCGAGCACTAAAATTCTAAAGCTTTAAAATACAGAAACTCTAAAATGAAAAACCTACTCAATCCCAACATCGAATTTACCGACCCCGATACGCTCCAGTTCTGCCTGCCACTTTCCGATAAGGAGTTCTGGTATTGCGAGCCGAACTGTTGCCACGACAAACTGTTGCCTGAATCGGACTCTACCGAGCGAATCATTTACGACATATTGGGTGGCTATCCGGAAGAACTGATCCGTTTATCTTCAGTTGTCTCGGAAGTAAAGGAATTTATCTCCAATGGGCGACTCTGGTGCTCCGGTGATATTAATATTGACGATATAGACGAGGAAGAGCGGCTTGAATTAATGCGAACTTACGGATACTTACGGGATAGTTTGGGTAGTGATGCCGAATGGAATCAACTTATCTGTGAGAGCTATTTTGAAACATATTGTACAACGGATTTTTGTGATTAATCAAATAAAAACAAAAAGTTTTTAAAACCAACTGACAATGAGACAAATATTAACCGAACTATATTACGGCCACACTATCCAGGTGGACTTCACCACCACTCCTGAAGGCGAAGAGCTTGAATTTATTCCGGATTCCGTGAAGGAGGTTATTTTCAATAATTTGGCAGAAGATGCCGATTCCGGTGAGTTTACCGAAGAAGAAACCGGGGAACACTGTTCAGGTACCTGGAAAATCCAACCGCTGAATTTCCGGCTTATGCTCCGGATCGCAAACTGGGACTATAATTGTGTCCGGGCGACGGAAGGGCTGACGCCGGAACTGTTCCGGAAATCCTATGGCAACGTGATGGGCGCCCACTATTACGGAAAGTGGGGCGAGTTTAAATTCAACTTCTTCAAGATGATACGGTATTTCAGCCAATACACGGATGCCGGACAGACCTTCTGCAACATGGTGATGAAGCAGGTTGAAGGCTACGAAGAAAAGAAATGAAGCGAAAACAAATAACCCTGATGAAGCGGTGGAACTAAAAACTCTACCGCTTTTTTTATACCCTACTACCAATGAGTACAAACTGCGAAGCTCCCCCCGAAGTGCGGGAGATTGAGAAATTATTGAGACAATTCATGTATACTAACGGCTATGACATGACGGAAGTCTTCAATGACATGCTTAGATACATAATCGGGTACTTCACTTGGAAAGCCGAACCCCTTAAACCATGGAGTTATAAAAAGGAACACAACATTGTGTTCTGGAAGATACTCTGCCACTGGATACTGATAATGAAAAGACAAATAGCCATACAAGGCTGGTATGATGTATTTGGTGACCTGTACATGTCTCTTACCGGCGGTAGCAGCCGCACGAAAAATCTGGGGCAAAACTTTACCCCGGATGATGTATGCAAGCTGATGACGATGGTTATGGGCAAGGCTGTCAACGAGAACGGCATGATTTCCGACCCGACTTGTGGCAGTGGGCGCACTTTGTTGTCCGCACATGCCGAACACCCCAAGAGTTATCTGGTGGCGGAAGATATTGACCGTACTTGTTGCATGATGACAGTGTGTAACCTTATCATTCACGGTTGCCATGGCGAAGTGATCTGGCATGACAGCCTTAACCCCGACACCTATTACGGCGGCTGGCTTGTGAACGAACATCTGGGAAAATGCGGTCTGCCTTCAGTCCGTGAAATACCCAAAGAAGAATCCGCCCTCTGGAACTTCTGGCAACGCCGTAAGCAGGAAGCCGCCATTCGGGAAGTATTGAAACCGGATATGGAGAAGCAAAACAATCAATTGAATAAAAGTAAAATTACAATATAATATGACACGCATCAAAGGACAACTCACTACCTCAGATTACCTGCCGATTGACGAGTTCAACCGCCTGTGTGATTGCCTGAGAAAAGATAAGCAATATACATGGGAACTCTATTGCCGGGTGGCGTTCTGCACCGCCCTGCGCATATCCGACCTTCTGACTCTTCGCTGGATAGACGTGCTCGACACTGACGAACTGGTGAAGATTGAGCATAAGACAAAGAAGACGCGCAGCATCCCCCTGAACCCGTCGGTCACTACCAAATTGCAGGAGCTTTACGTACTCATGGGGCAGCCTGAAAAAAATATGCCCCTCATTTACAACTATCGCCGCAAACGTACCTATTCTTTGGAGCACATCAATGACAAGCTGAAAGACTTCAAGCGGGAGTACGGGTTATCCATCAAGCATTTCTCCACGCACTCTTTCAGGAAGACGTTCGGCAGGTTCTTATACGAACAATGTGGCAGAAGCGCCGAATCCCTGCTGTATCTTAATGAGATTCTGGTACATGAAAGCGTACGGACTACCAAAAGATATATCGGACTGAATAAAGATGAAATCAACAGTATCTATCAATATATTAAATTTTAAACCAAGAAATTAGATTATGAAAGATTATCAACAAAAGGTAAACGGACTGCGAAAAGAGATTGTGAACAGCATTATCAATCTACTGAAGGAGCGTGGGCTTGAAGAACTGGAACTGGACGACGATCTGGACGACTTGTGTTATGTCGTTTGGTTTGACAATAATGGGAACGCATACGATTCTTCGGTCAGGAAAGTCTCCCTTGACAAGGACGGTATCAGTCTGGATGTCGAGGATGAAGATACAGGTTTTGCGGCCACCTTATACAGCCATGACTTAGGTTGCCAGAACCTCGACTGGCTGTGCAGATTATACGAAAATATGCTTGATACATTTGAAGACGAACTGGGAAATAACGAATAAAACCTTATATAGCATGATAAAAGCAACAGTAATTTGCGGCGGTTCAGCCGTCAGGGAATATGACGAGACAGGGAAAATTCCTTCAACCAAGTGGCTCAACGCCCATGGAGGCGCAGTCGATGTGAGAGAGTTCAGGACTGTGGGCGAGTATAAAGCCTATTCTATGGGACTTGCAGATTCCGACGGCGGCATCATTTGCGGCCTGACCTATAAGAGGGTGGCAAATGATTATGCCAACGGCAAATTCCAGCGTCCCGACACCACTTTTATTAACCGGATTAATGAGTCGTCATGAAATCCTGACATAAATCCGGAACATTATGTTTTTCCATTTGTTCTCCATGAAAAACCGCATATCATGGAAAAATTCAGTTTTGTATTCCTTATTCGTGAAGACGGCTACTGGGAACAAGCCTTCTCACATGCCGACAATTTATTGAAGTCCGGTAAAGTAGAAAATATTGCCGTCGTTGCCATAGGCACCGCTTTGCTATCCTGCCTGAAACGTACGAATATGAAAACCCTCAAAGAGAATATAACCCGTCTGGCGGGTGAAAATGTGCAGTTCTATTTATGCACTAACACCATGAACCGTTACGGTGTGGATGAGGACATGTTGCTTCCGGAGATAAAAGTAGCCTATGAGGGCGGCCTAATCAAAGCTGCCGAATTCGATTCGATGGGTTACCACCTGATAACTATGGGATAATAGCGGTAACACAGGACCTGAGCCGTCTTCCCTATTTCATTTCAAACTTCATTTCCCCGGCTTTCCCTAATCTTCCGCAGGAACAGGAACAGAAGGCCGGGCATTCTTCTCTTTTACCCTGTTTCCTTACCGATAAATCGCCCGGAAAACCGTATATTTGCCTTGTCATTATACATAGCAAAGTGGTACGGTAATAACGGGCTAATTTACAGCTATTTATTAACCAAACGACTATATATATGGTGCGTAACGTTCCCTATATATATTCCAAACCACCTTTACTGCATGAAAAAGACATTGACCAACCGGGAAAAAGAGAAACTATCCCGCATCCTGGAGATTGACGGTCCGACGATTGAAAAGCTCTCCGAACACGACGTATTGGACACCTCCGCCTGCCGTGCTGCCATTATCCGCAGCGAGTACATGGAAATCAAAAATCAGGGTAGGCACCACGGCGGACACATCGCCCGCGCTTTGGCGGAAGCCTACGGATTATCCCTGAGCGCCATCGAATTGATTATTTACAAGAAAGAAGCCAATAAGAAATTCGCCTGTACCTGCTGCGGCAGTCCTGTGAGCAAGTATAAGTTCACCCGTTACGGCGGGTTGTGCGACGCGTGTCTTGTCAGGCAGGTAAAAATAGAATAAAGTTTAACTGATAACAATTGATAAAAGAAGAAATGAAAGACAATCAACTGATTAACGCTGACTATATCAGGCATATCGTCGGCGTAATGAAAGAAAGGTTCGGGAGAGACGCGATAGTGCTTTTCCATGTAGCCGGTAATTACGAGTGTTTTCTGGAAGACTCCGCCCTTGTCTCCCAGGCTTTGGAAATCCCGCAGGAGCTTTACCTTGAAGAGAACGGTGCGGCCATCCATGTGACCCGCTTCCCGGCAGGAGAACTGGAGAGCTACCGCAAAAGGCTGACCGCCCGGGGATATGCCACCTGTACCAATGAGACACGCGACGAAGACGGAACCCACATACTCAAAATCTATGAGCCCGAAGAATAACGACAACACGCAGGTATGGATTATCCTTATAGCAAGGTTCTCTGTACCCATCATGGTGGTATTTGGCGTCATTATCATCTGCATCAAGGATTGCGCCGATACCACCGACCCGATAGACGATGCCTGGAAAAGGGTGGAACACCTCTGCAACCTCCATGTCACCGACAGTGGCGGTGACGGGTTCCGGATAGCCTACGTGACAAGTAAAGCGGTTACTCCCGCACGCCTGAAGGAAATCGAATCCCGCAAACCCATTCAGGAAGCCATGGAACGCCTGCAAAAGGAAGCGCCCGAACACTTCGGCGGTAGCTTGTATGAGACGGATATTTACGAGTTCGCAGCATTCGCCCGCAAATATGATGTCGATCCGATCTTAGAAATTCACTGTATATTTGTGGAAGGCCGTGACAAGTGCAACCTTTATGCAGGTCCCAACCCCAAGATTCCGGACAGTCCCACATATATAGACAGGAACACCGAACAGGGGGTGCAGTGGATAGACCATAACGACGTGTATTACAGGACTTCACCCGAAGATAGAGTCTACCGTTACTGGAAGTGTGAATTTCCGTTCAACACGTCCCGTACGGACGAGCGTTTTGCCCACTTTTCGAAGGCCCAAAGGCTGCGTTAAGGAGCGTTAAATCCCTATCAATACAGGGCTTTGGAGCCGGAAAATAATCATCCCGATTATTTGGAAATCCGGTTTCAAAGCCCTAATTTTGTTCCGCTGGAAAGCATTAATTGATTGAATCCATATTGTTAATTGACTGATAAGATATTGAACCTATGACATAGGCATAATGACTGATAGGACTGAGAAGACACAGTTGAAATTCGTAAAATCCCCCAAAACGGGCAAGCTCGTCGGATTTGTTTCCAGAACCAAAGACAACATACTTAAAGGTGTCCGTGAGGAATCCGTTTACCGGAAGAGGATCTGTATCCTTTCCGAAGAACTGGAAGGGGTGGTTCTCCCCGATACCCTGTATGATGTAGAACTCAAACCCATGCACAGAAAAAACGGATACGTGGTCACATCCGCCGTCCGGGTACTCTTCAACGCTACCGTTGAATCTTTCGTCGTGCCCGGAAAAACATATCAGGTGACTGTGCATTTCGGTGGCAAGACTGTTTATTTCGACCCCTTAAATGGCAAGACCTCTTCCAGCCGCACCAAAGCCGGAGTGCTGGCAATACTGAACAAAAGGAATGATATTTCCAACCAGAGCGGCGTTATTTCCGACTTCCTCGACCGTGCGGAAGAGGTAATCCGGCAGATGCGTGAAGACGGCTATGACGTCCGGTAGCCGCCCTACAGAGGGCATCGCCACCGACTGCGCGCATTCCCACAAGAACGGCCTGACCGAATACCGTGCCGTAGACCTGAAAACAGGTGAAGAACTGTTCTACCGTTCCCTTGACAACAAGACCGTGAATATCGGTGAGTTCCTGGGCGTAATCGCGGCGGTGAAATACATATTGGAGCATGACTACCACCCCCGGACTGTTTACACCGATAGCTTGACGGCTATCGCCTGGTTCCGTGACAAGAAGACGGCATCCAAAAAGCCCGTAACCGACCTGCTGCGTGCCGAATGTTTCCTCAAAGTCATGTCGGCACAGGTGGCTACTGTTCAAATTATTCACTGGAAAAATGACGAATGGGGAGAAATTCCCGCCGATTTCGGACGGAAATGAACTGTCGAAATTAGCAAGTACAGAAGAAATTAGAAGATTTTTATATTTGTTTGTTTAATCCAAAGGACGTCCGGTTTGTGAAAATAGGCAGTCCTCCCTTTACCACTCCTAAAACAAAACTCCCTATGGCAAGACTTAAAACACAGGAAGACAGGCGTATCCCGGTTCCTGAAGACGAATATCTCCGGTTCGTGGAGAACACCATGATTGTAGAAGCTTTGAAGATTGCGGGTGTCGAAGAGATGCCCGTCTGGAAAGCCATGAAACGTATCCTTGATGACAAACGGGTGGAGATTCACGCCCGTCCTGTCCGGAAGTAAGAAAGCCCTTGCCTTTTACGGCGAAGGGCTTATTAGCCACAAGTATTTCACAATACATTAGGTGCCTAAAAACAAAACAAACAATAAGGCTATCGCCACTCCTGACGCAGCCGGTCATATATGAAATGATGTATTATTCTCAAAAAATAAGGCGCCCCGTCCGCTGGGGTTAGGGAAATTCACGGCAGGGCGCCTTTTAGGGAAATAAGGCCATGCTTCACAGCATGAACGTTTATTAGTGAGAAACGGGGCAGAATGTTTCACAACAGTTCGTTACAGCCCCCAATTATATTTCGTGGGAAATATAGTGTCTTTTTAATCTTCTTTATCCTCCCCGGCATCTTCCGGCGGATTGAGCAACTTTGCCACCGCCTTCGAGGGAGTGAACTTTATCTTGTTTCTACCTGTGAAAACTTCCTTCTTTTGTTTGAGCGGGTTAAACCCGTTCCGTGGCTGCGAGCGCACATATCGCAGCGTTCCCAGCCGCTCTATCCTGAAAGAGCGTTCCTCCTTCAACTCTTCGATTATCACATCCGTATAAGCATTTATGATGCCATCAGCTTCCTTTCTCATACACTTCACCCGCTTACAGACTTCTGTAATAATCTCCCTTTTCAAGAGACCCGCCTTTCCTTTCCGCATGTATCCTTAAAATTTATAACTGGTTCCTATCATTACGCCTACCGTCCCCCGTATGGGTTCCTGCAAGTCCGCTCGGTAGCTCTTGTCCTTGAATATGTTGATTCGGGGCTCAATCCATACGCCCATAAACTCCGACAACCTCATTTGTCCCTGTAACCCGATGCGTCCGTTCAGAACGATAGGGGCGGAGGATTCCGCACCGGGGAAATAACTTCCGATACCTCCGGCGAAGATCAGGTCGAACACCCGGCTCTTGCGGTCGGCAAACAAAGTCGTGAGGTTACAGAGATAATCGGCGCAAAGGTTCACATTGAAATCCTTGTCCGCCCCGTTGTCATCGCTGTCCAGAAATGCCGTGCTGCTTCCCGCCGAGATGCGGATGCCGTTTATACGTGACTTCCCGAGCCATTTGCCCAGTGCAAATTCCGTATTGAACAGCATGTTCCCCGTGTTCCCCGTTCCGGCTGAAACCGAGGCGAAGCCGTTCTGCAACAACCATGACTGGCTGAATCCCGAAGGCTTATAAGTGATGCCCACCATAGCGGAGGCAACCAGGTCATAGCGCCTCCATGAGAAATGATTGTCCAGGCGGTCGGGGTACAGCCCTAACTGCGGCTCGATGAACAGGTTGAAGGCGGGGGAAATATTGAATTTCCCCTGCAATCCCCCATGCAGCCCGTATGAATGGATGGTTTCCACTCCGGGCATCATGGTTGCCTGGTAGCTGATGCCTATAACAGCCACCACTTCAAACACGCGTTTGGGATTATATCTCGCTGCAAAAGAGCTGAGGTTAATCAGGTAATCCGCGCTTACCCCTACGAGGTTGGTAGCCTTGTCACCCCGCCACATGCTGTAATCCACTCCGCCACGGATACCGATGACCGGTGTTATCCAGTTGCCCGCATACAGCGAAGCCCTCGGACCGTGGGCGGCGAATTTACTTCCCATATCAAATAACCGCGTCATGCCGGCGCCGGCTGAGAAGAACAGATGTTCCGTTCCCTTCTTTGAGGCGAACTTGTCCGCGCCCCGGCGTTTGGGTATCATGTATTCGGACGCCTTGATGTTCTCTTTCCGTTGAACGGTGTCCTTCTTCTGGCGGTTTTGCGCCATCATGCCCGCAGGCAGGCACATCAAAAACAGTAGGGCTATCAACAGGTACCCAGTCTTATTTGGTTTCGTTTTCATTGTCATCTTCCTTTTTATCGTTATTTTCTTCTCCGTTTCCTCCCTTATTGCGTTTCATCTCCGCCCGGCTGGGTTCCGGTGCTTGGGCGGCAACCGCATCGCTTTCACCTTCCGTTTGAGCCGGTTCCTTGGCTTTCTTTTCTTTCTTGCCCTTTTCTTTCTTGGCTTTCACCTTCTTCTCCTTTTTCACCTTCTTTGCTTTCTCCACCTTTTCAGCCGGTGCTTCCGCTCCCGGCTCGGCGATGGTGTCCCCGATGATGGCTTCCTCTATAACCGGAGCGGTGTTGCTTATCGTGTCTGTTATCACAATAGGAGTGATCGGGCTGATGGTGTCGGTGATCGCTTTGAGTTCCATGCGTACGCTGTCCGTACCATTAGACAAAGCTTCCGGCGTTAAGTCCGTCGTTGTTGCTTCTTCCGCCTTCCCGTCCTTCTCATCCTTTTTCACCTTTTGCTTTTTAGGCTTCTTCTCCTTCTTGGGTTTCTTTTCCTTGGGTGCTTTCGCCTTCTTGACCTTCCCCTTTATATCGGTTACAGTCGTTTCAATATTCAGCGAAACTCCGGATTCTTCCGTGGTTGCAGGGACAACCGGTTCTTCACCGCCCGCATCTTCCTTCTCCTTCTTTTTCTCCTTCGCCAGCTTCGCTTGTTCCGCCTTCTCCTTTTCTTCATCCTCCAACTGTTGCAGCAAATCCGTCACGTCCCCGTCTATCCGTGCCACATCCTTCAGCTTGGGATCAGCCGCAAACGCTTTCTTCAAATTAGCAAAAGCATCCGTAATCTTGTCCAGCCTGTTGGCAGCTACGGCACGCAGATAATAGGTAAGCGCTTCATCCGGCAATTCGTCCGTCTTGTCAAAAGCTTCCTCGTTGCGTTTGAGTGCCAGAAGAAGAACCACCTCGTTTGTTCCCCCACGGGATGCAAACCGGTCGTAAGCCGCCTGGAAGTTACCGTTGAACGCTCCGGCAAGCGCCTTCACGTCGGCCGTTACCGGACTGTCCATCAGCATCGAGGCTACGGAGTCGGCGCGAACATAGTCTTTATCGTCCAACAAGGCTATAATGTGGTTGCAAAGCAGTTCCTGCGGTGCCTTGTCGGTGATGAAAGGCTCTAATAAGGTAACATCCGCCTCTTTGCGGTCTATCAGTATCACTGCCAGCTCGTTGGCAAACAGCATAAACTTAGGATAAACCTCCAGTGCCTGCCAGCATATCTTTTCCCTTTCCGCATCCGTCTTGGCGTTCACATACATGCGCCAGAACTCATACTGTACAAGGTCCTTGTAATTCTTCTTGTACATCTGGCGGATTTCGTCATCATTGAGCAGTCTCATCACCGAATAGCTGAAACTGTATTCCACCCGTCTGAGTTGTTTCAGGTAATCGCTGAAGATGACACTACGGTAATTTGGCAGGCGTACTATCTGCCGGTACTGCGCTTCCATATTTCCCGGATTACGTTCTATGGCTTCCCTTACCCCTTCGGCAGGCACCGAATCCCTCTCCATGAGGGCCGCCACGCTTTCCCAGGTATCCACCCGCGCATCCAAACTGATACTGTCCTGCATGGCAAGCACAGTACCCGGATTGAGGCATTTCAGAATGGTTTCTTTGGCGGTAGCCACACGCTTCCATGCCAGTTTGAGATTACTCTGGTACGGGCCTTCCGGCGATGATATAGCGGTAACGCTGAATGCCATGAACTCCGAATTCGGGTCATTATCCACATGGGTGAGCTTTCCCTGCATCTTTTCCAGTTCCACCGTGTTGTTCGGGTCGTCATAGTCTATCTTGGCCGTATTGATAAGGAAGGTGAGGTTCACCTGTCCCTTGTCCCCGCGCAACTGCTTTTTCGGTCGTGGCACGTACTTCTCGTCCGTAATCTTCTGTGCCCCGATATTGAAGTCGAAGAACCGCATCGGGTTGATGGTACCTTTGGCTATCACCACCGTGTCCTGATAGGTTGTCCTGCGGTAATTCACCAAGTACATGAAGATGTCACAGCGGCACTCGTCGTCGGGATCGTCCAGATACAGTGAGTCTACATAAGCGATGACCTCGTTACCATCAATCCGCTTGCTTTTCTCATAATAGGGATGCAGGGGGTCTTGCGTGAGGTCGAATTCCATCATGCGTTCCAGCGTGATGGCGTATTCCTTGCCCGTCACCACGGCGGGGCGGAACAGCTTCTGTGTGTTCCTTGTGATATTCACCAGCATCGGCTGTACAATTACCCGGCTGTTGGGCTTGAACATTTCTTTGGGTATCTTCACCTTCGGACGGATGATATACTGGTTGCCTACAATCTCAATATCGGTAGGTTCCGGCGCCAGCTTGTTGGTGATACGTTTGGCCACAATCACCACCTCATCCAACTGTTGTGTATCAAAGGACATCACCACGTTGATTTTCTGCTTTCCTTTCAGCTTCACCACCTTCGGCGCATACGTCAATCCCGAGAGGTGCAGGCTGGTGGTAGGGTCTGCCATGATCTTAAAGTTACCGTCATAGTCCGTGATACCATATACATCCCCGTTCTCCGTCTTGTCCCGGATGACAATCGACATGGCGGGCAGCCCGTCGTCATCCATCACCGTACCTGTAATTTCCATTTTCGGATTCTGGCAGAATGAAGGCAGTGCGGCAAATAAGCACACCACAGCCAATACTATTCTTTGTATCAGTTTCATATCGTTTGTTTTATTTGAGTATATATACAAAGGAGATTCCCAGCTTGACGGGCGCGATGGCCCAGCCCGACTGATTGGGCTCGCCATGTCCGGTGCCGGGCACATAACGTACCGTGCGGTGTCGGATGGCTCCCAGACCGGCAGCCAGTTCCACATTCCATCGCCGTGAGAGAATCCATTGATAACCGTAGGTAGCCCCGAAAGCGTATGCATCGCCGAAAGCTGCCCTTTTCCCCATCGCAAGGTCGAAAGTAGAGAAGAAAGCGGTAGCGCCGACATAATGGCCCGCCATCAGCGTTCCGAACCAGTATTTGAGTTCGGGCTGCAAATGCAGGTGCTTGAAATACCATGTGTCGAAAAGACGTATAGGGCTTGCTCCGCTGGTACATTCCAGGGAAAACCTGTCTCCCAGTGCAAACTCCAGCCCGAGGTTCGGTGAAGCGGCGCCCCATTGCACAAGGTTGGTCTTTACAGCCACGCGTTGCGCCTGCGAACTATACGGGTTGAATAAAAGTAACAGTAAAAAGAGCGTCCCGGAAACGAGAAACCTGCCCTTGCCTTCCTGAAAGCGGAAAGCGTGTCGTTTGGAAAATATATGCATGAGATAGTCCGCTTTTAAAACAAAAGCGTCTGCCACTTGCTCCTATCGGCTGCAAATATAGACAAACTTTTTAGAACCCGCCTCGAAAAATGAAAAAAAATCTAAGAGCCGCTCTTTACTTCCGCCACCAATTGTCCCAGATATGCCTTCAGGTTAGCCTGCTTGTCGAGCCCCAGTTTCTTCCGGACACGCGAGCGGTTTCCTCTTACCGTGGATTCGTTGATGTATAACGCCCTGCTGATTTCCAGAATGGACTTGTCCTCCAGAATCAATACGCATAACTGCACCTCCTTGGGCGTCAGGCAGAAACCTTTCTTCTCATTTATCTTTCCGAATAACTCCTCGCTTACAAGTAACCGCTTGGCCCTTATAATCAGCCGGTTGCTAACAGCCTCCTGTATCGTCTCGAAAAGCTGCTCCGTCTGTTCCCGTGGCACACGGGGAGCCTGGAGTACGTCAATGAGCAAGTCCCACTGTTGCTCGTTCATTCCCATCAGGCGGCAGAGCGATTGCTTTTCACGCAACAGCCTTTCCTTTTCCCTGAGCGTATCCCACAGGAATATACGCATATATGCCAGGCAGACGGGCGGTGAAGCGTACGCCAGCAATAAACTCGGAAAATACAATAAAAGAGATGTCGGAGAATATAATACAAGGGACGTGGCAAACGATGTCATGGGCATCACACAGAGAGCGTATACATGGTTTTTCTTCAGTGTCAGTGAGGCGAGCACGCACACAAGGAAGCTGATGAACAGGTCGTGGTGGATTATGATGTCACCGCCAGCCGCCATGCCGGCATAGTTACAGGTTATGGAGACGGAGGTATTAACCTGTATGGTGAATAGCAATATGGCCAGTGTAGCATAGACACCCAGCTTCTCCCAGCAAAACACCACTGTCAGTACAACAAATACGGATAAGGTAACCAGGTTCACAGCCAGTAAAAAGTAAGTGCCCGTAAACAGATAACTGATACTGTCGTAAGACAATCCGGCAGAAAAGAAAAGCAGCGTGCAGGAACCTATGTAAATACGCGCCCTTTCTTCCATGTCGATGGCTGCGCCCATTCGTGCGGATAAAAGTTCAAAAATATTAGGAAAATGTTTTTTGCAGTACTGGCTAATGTCTGATAATTTCATCCTTAATAGTGTTTTCTGGTTTAAAATGAAAAAGTAAAAGTAGAGAATGGAAATCTACGTTTTGTAATGTTTCGATTAGTTTAATATATACTATAAAAATAGTCTTAAATGTTATATTATCTTTTATGCAAATTTTAGTTATCTGAACGTGCATTGAAATAGTTGGAATGTTCTTTTCCAATGTAAATATAAATATTATACCCGGCAGATAACCTGCTTGTGTTATCCTTCCATTTCTTTGCAAATCCGGATAATAATCTCTATTTTTACGGCGTGAAAGCGATGTGTCGTTTTACACGTTTTTTTGTTACTGAGCGTAAGTGTATTATCCTCATCCTGAAATCTCGACAATTTCAATGCAAGGGGTAATAAACATCTGAACGCCGGTGTCTCTGTTGTATATATTCACGATATATACCTCATGGGCGCGGGGAAAGTGTTTGTTATCTTGCATGGGCAGTCGAGAGCCTCGGGATGGTAATATTTCACTTGTTCCTGCGCTTTTTTATACACCAAGGTATCCTTTCGGAACAGAGGAACCGGGATAAAAACGAATCCTGTGATGGAGACACTTTTTGGATATTTTTCCCGCCAAGTGGGAGGACTTGTTATTGATATGGCATGCAGCCTTTTGCAGCCTATATTGATTACCAGTTATTTAAGTAAAGGATGCAGCCTTTTGCAGCCTATCAAATGCAGCCTTTTGCAGCTGCATTTTTTCATCCATAAAATTCCCGGAACGAAAAGGTATGGGTAATTTTGTATCGTAAAAAAAATCAAATTTAACTAAAGGCAGGGGATGCATCAAAGTGGGAATATGCAATGGAGTGCCGATTGTTGTTATACTTTTGATAATAGAAAAGTATTCACTTTAAAACAAAAGAAAAAGATGACAACAATCAGAGCAAGACTTAACCGTTCGCGGTTAGGCAATGACGGCATGTACCCGCTTGTCATCCGGATCATCCATGACCGGATAAAGCGTGATGTGCACACGCCTTTCCGTCTCCGGCCCGAAGAATTTGATGCCCGGGCCGAGCAGGCAGTTTCCAAAGGCCGTACCAAGGAGAGGGCTTCTTATATAAAGGAAGCGAACGAGTGTATAAGATTTATGAAAGAAGAGTTCGAGAATATCCGCTCTTCTTTGGAGTCCCGTGGTGAGTTCACTACGTCCGAGATCGTCCGGGCTTACAAAAGCCGGAATGACATGGGCTGTTTCTTCACCTACGCGGCGTGCAGGATTAACGAACTCACGGCTTCCGGCAGGGATGGCACGGCAGCCAATTACCGCAGTGCTGTAAATGCTTTTGAACACTATCTAGGGAACGGCGACCTCTCCATGGACGACCTTACCCAAAAGATGGTCGAGGCATTTATAGATAGCCAGACCCGGCAGGGCAACAGCCCCAATACGGCAGCCTTCTATGTAAAGCAACTGCGTGCCATTTACAACAAGGCTTATGACGAAGGGTACGTCCGCTCCGCGCACAACCCGTTCCACCGGATTAAGCTCAAAGGATGCAAGATGCCCAAGCGCGCCATCAGCAAAAAAGAAATCAACCGGATAGCCGGCGTGGACCTCAAAGGGAAGCACAGGCATCTGGAGCTTTCGCGTGATCTGTTTATGTTCAGCCTTTACACCCGTGGAATGGCTTTCGTGGATATGTGCTACCTGAAGAAGGAGAATATACACGGCAACATGCTTGTTTACCGGCGGCGCAAGACGGGGCAGTGGTTGCAAATCCGGATTGAAGCGCCCTTGAAAGAGTTGCTGCGCAAATACAACGACGCAAACTCTCCATACCTATTACCCATGTTGCGCGATGGTGACAATTACAAGGACTACCGTTATATCCAGCGTCGTCTGAACAAACGTATCCGGGAAATCGGCGAACTGCTTGAATTTAATTTTCCGCTTACCTTTTATGTTGCAAGACATACATGGGCTACACTTGCGCATGAGAACGGCGTTGCCATGTCGGTCATCAGTGAAGGCATGGGGCACGGCTCCGAGAAAACCACACGGATTTATTTAGCCAATCTGAGCCACCAGGTCATCGACAAGGCAAACAGGGCGGTAATAAACAGTTGGAGATTGTAACGGAAGAGCATGAGTAGTAAATAAATATCCCGCTTTAAACTCAATAATATTTTATGCTCTTTCTTTCTACGAAAGGGTATTTTAATCCATTTTCCCTATCATTTCCTACTCTTCTAATATTAAGGCTAACTTTCTTGTTGTAAGGAAACGATGGCGCAAAGATATGCCGAATAAACCATAAATACAAGTAAACTTGCAAAAATATTATAATATACATATATTTTAATCGTTATTGAATGATTTTTTCTATCTATTTTATGAATTTTTAAGCACGACTTCTCCACACCGGCAATTTCCATTTTCAATTCCGGCATTTCTATTTCCACAGGTTTTCCACAGTTTCCACAGGTAGACAAATGATCTTCCACGCTTCCGGATTCCGCTTCCAGCCTGATATGTTTCCACGCTCTCCTTACTTTATAGCAAGAGGATGCTTATCTCAGCCGTCATCCACTGGTGGTATCCAATGCCTTAAAAGGCTGTGAATCAATAGTCTTTTCATTCTAATTGTTATTTTTCGGTTTATAATCCATAGTTGTAATCGCCATTGGAATCCCGCTTGAAAACAATGTTTCTACATTTGTTTCTGCAATTAAGGGGTTTAACAGGTTGATAATTAACGATATATAAATCCGCTTTTAATAATTGTTTCAACCAAAGCCCCGTGTAGAAACATTTTCGTCAATTCATAGCTTGTAAATCACTCATAATCTTCACTTTATCCACAAGTTTTGCAATGGTACCCTTTCGTAGAAAGAAAGAGTACATTCATTCCGGATGGAACAAATAGATAATACGCCAAAGGGGAGAGTTTGAATTTACCCCTCTTTGCCGCTTGACAAACAAATATATAGTGATGAAGAATAAACTATTATCATGCCTTATCGTGTTGCTTACCTTATTTATATGCGCAACAAAGGCCGATGCTCAGCAATGGGCCGTTAATACAAACGGCTTATATTGGCTTACCGGCACCCCTAACATCGGATTCGAATATGGATTCAATAAGAATATGAGCTTCGCCCTGAACGGCAATTACAATCCTTTTACCTATAAGGATAACCGTAAGATGAAACACTGGCTTGTCCAGGGTGAATACCGTTACTGGCTGAGTGAAACCTTCAAAGGTCACTTTTTCGGCATCCACGCCATGACGGGCAGCTATAATTTCGGCAATCTCCCTTTCGGTTCGATGAAAGACTACCGCTACGAAGGAAGCCTTTACGGCGGCGGATTCAGCTACGGTTACCAGTGGATAGTCAGCAACCGGGTGAATATCGGTGCCGATATCGGGCTGGGCTACTGGAGCATGGATTATAATAAATTCTACTGCCAGACTTGCGGCGAGCGTATAGACCACTATCGCAGTAATTATTTCGGTCCTACAAAAATCGCCGTGAGCATTATCTATCTGCTGAAATAAAGAAGAATATAAGATTAAATAAAAAGGGGTACAATGAAACGTCTATACTGTTTATTCATAATTTGTGTTTTAGGTGGACTGAGGGGAGGGTTCCTTCATGCGAAGGACAATCCCGCCCAGCTCATCCGCGCCTTGATTTACCGGATGGAGCGTGCTGATTCCTGTCTGGTGCTGGACATGAATGTGAATCTTCGCGACGTGAAACTCGGCCCCGATTGCACCGTCTACATAATCCCCCGCATATTTTCAGGCAGTGACTCTCTGGACTTGCCGCCCATCATGCTGAACGGCCCGCAAAGTGATTTGATGTATTGCCGCCGCAAGGCATTAGGCAAGTTCATAGAACCTACGCCCTACGAGCCATACGCCGTATTGCGTGAAGGCGACCACCCGTTGCCTGTCATCAATTACCGGAAAGTCGACATAGCTTTTCAGCCATGGATGGAAAAAGTCGATATTACGCTATACTATAAAAGCTATAACAGTGATGACCGTATGATTCCCATCAAAGCGGAGTTTGAACGTGTCCCCCCGGTGATCGTGGTGAAAACGGATACTTTAATTATAAGAGACACCATCCGGATAGAAAAGAAGATAGAACGCCCAATGTATGTTCAAGCACCTGCTCCTGTTCCCGAAAAGAAAAAGGAAACGGTCATCGAACATGCCGGCTACCGTGCGGATATTTACTTCCCCGTGGGCGGAATGAAAATCCTTCCCGAACATGAGTTGAACAAGGAGGCGTGGCACGCTTTTGTCAGCGAGCTCGATTCCCTGCGTGCCGCCACGGGCAATACCGTACTGGGTATCACCGTCACCGGCTATTCTTCGCCCGAGGGAAGCTATGAAGCGAACGACCGCATCGCCAAGCGTCGTGCGGAAGCCTTGAAGAGTTTTCTCGGTACGAAATATAACTCCACATTGGTAGAGATACGCACCGAGTGGATTGCCGAAGACTGGGACCGCCTGACAGAACTAGTCCGGGCCTCTGATATGGAAGATAAAGACAAGGTACTCGACATTATCGACCGTGTGGACATCTTCCAGGGACGTGAGAATCGCCTGAAAGCCCTTTCCGGGGGTAAGGCATGGGCATACATGCTCAAAGAGTATTTCCCCAAACTCCGTTGCGCCTCTTGCCGTATCGGATATCTGAAACGAACCGAAAAATAAGGAGGAAGCAACCATGAGCAATATACATAAAGATATAAAAACCAGTAATAGGATAGGAAGCATACTCATCAAAATCATCTCAATAATTTTGATCCTTCCCCCGCTGTTCTCCTCCTGCCTGAAAGAAGAGGCCGACAACCACGAACGGTTGCCTAACCGTACCATCCTTTTCTATATGGCAGGGGATAACAGTTTATCCAAAGAGACACAGGAGAAAGTGGACGCTCTGGCCGCCGCCTGGAACATCGCGGGCGAAAACCGCCTGGTCGTGTACCAGGACAAGGGCGGGGAACATGCCCCCCGCTTGCTGGAAATCAAAACCGGCTCCGGCGGCAAAACCGAAGTCGAGATACTGGCGGAATACGAAGACGACAACTCCGCATCTACCAAGGTTTTTGCCCGCGTGCTCAACGATATGGTCCGTTACTGTCCCAGTTCGGACTACGGGCTCATCCTGTTTTCCCATAGTAGCGGATGGCTGCCTGCGGGAACCTTCTTGCAACCGCGCTCGGTAGTTACTGACGGCGATACAGAATTCGACCTGATAGACTTTGCACGAACCATTCCCAACGGGCAGTTCCGGTTCATTGTTTTCGAATCCTGCCTGATGGCGGGTGCCGAAGTCGTTTACGAACTGAAAGACAAAACCGACTACATCCTTGCATCCAGTGCCGAAATCCTTTCACCCGGATTCACTCCCCTGTATGGTAAGATGCTTGAATATCTTTATAAAGTCACTCCCGATCTCATAGGTTTCGCCGGTGAATATTATGACTATTGCAGCGGGCTTTCCGGCGACAACCGTTCGGCTACTGTCAGTGTCATCAGCACAGCCGGGCTTGACCCGCTCAAGTCACTTCTTGCACGTGCGGAGAACCATGTGGAGCATTGGGAATGGGTGGAACGGGACGGCATCCAGCATTTCGACCGGAGGGCAAAAGATTATCTTTTCCATGACCTGGAAGGATACATCAGGACGATAGGCACACAGGAAGAGCTCAACGAACTGGCAGGCATACTGGAAGGGACTGTTCTCTACAAAGCCGCCACGGACGAGTTTATGTCCGGCAGCCTTTACGGTTTTCCCATAAACCAGCATTGCGGGCTGACGATATACATTCCCGTAGCGCAGTTCAAGGGACTGAACACGCAGCGCAATCGCCTGCTGCTGTTTTCAGACAACCAATGATAAATGAAACAAAGAACAAATAAATATCAGAATATGGAACAGTCAATTCATGGAAGCCGGGGAGAACACCATACTCACCGCATACACAGAAAACACCGGAGCAGGTTCAGGCTCAAATGGTTCGACCGCTTCAAACGGTTTGACGAGTTTGGTTTCGTGAATCCGGAATACGACAAGATAAACCTGGTGATGGGCAAAGTAGTGGCAGTGCTGATTTTAATGGCTTTTATTGTACTGCTGGTATTGTGCTTCAACGAGAGTTTTCCTTCGCAGGAAGTGTATTGACAGTCAGGAAATATAAAAATACAGAGCAATGATCAGATTTTTACCGGTAATCGCCATCGTGGCAGCCTCCATTTACCTTTTTATGAAGGCGTTCGACTGCTTGTTGGAAACAGTGATTTATTTCCATTCGCTATACAAGTTCCGGCTCGTATTCGACGATTATGAAGCCGAACTGTTCCAGCTTGGTACGGACCTGAAAGCATCCGCTGAGATTAAATTGCAGTTGGCTGAGGAATTATCCAAATACGACAGACTGACTGGCATTCATCCGTGGAGATACCGTTTCTGGAGACTTATATATGGCGAGAATGAGTTCGTGAAGTCCGTTGGTAAAAGAGACACATTATAAATGTATAGTTTTTAATTAATTCGAGAAAAATAAACATTGTCTAACAACAAAAAAGTGTAAACAAGAAACAGACAGAAAAGACCAAAAGCAACAGAACGACATTTGCTATTTCGATGAAGGTGTCTGCCTGCCTCACTTTCAACGGAATAAAAAAAGAAATTAAACAATGGCAGGAAACTATATTTTAGTATAATAACTTAATTTATTAAGAATGAAAACAAGACATTTATTTACGGTTGCATTAGCGGCACTGGCATTTTCAGCGTGCAGCAATGACGATGATTTTAACAATGCGGGCAATGAGCCGGAACCTGGTAAAGTAGGTGCATTGGTAGAGGGAATCAGTATTAATTTTGGTGAGTCTAAGGGTACACAGACCCGTGTTGCTTCCGGAAGCCAGATAGGTGAAGGTACCGAAGGTATGATTTACGAAGCCTACATCTTTGCTAAAGAAGCCAATCCGACACATCCCCGCTCGCTGGTGGGTGACTGGACCGTACTTCGTGTGACGGCTGACCAGACTACAGGTGCAATAGTGGTAGAAACCGGTGGTGTAGATACGGAAAAGACCCTTAAGAAAGATTTGAAAAAAGCCATCAACGAAGGTTCAAAAGCTGACGTAGAATGGCTGGTTAAGGATGTTGCCAAATTTAGTGGTGTACGCCAAGGTGACTATGTATACGTCATAGCCAATGATCCCAACCTGACACTTGCGCAAGCAGCCACTTTGGCTCATACCGGTGATACATCAGAAGACGGTATCAAAGGATATGTTGCCAGCATCAACAAGGACTACTTGAACGGGTTGACTTATGCCGGAGATGCTAAGGATGCGGCCGGTGACGATATTCTTCCTACAGGAAAGTTAATTATGGGAGGCCGCGAAATGATTCCGGTATCTCCGAATATCCCTTCAAACGGTACTTTTTCGATGACTATCGGTCTTGACCGCGAATTGTCAAAGGTAAACTTCTCGGCAAGCATATCAACCAATGACGCTGACGCGGCAAAAGGTAAAGTTGCATTCCTTGAAGATGACGGTATCGTTGTAGCGCGTATCGCACGTAAGGCAAGCCCGTTCGCTGAACAGACCGCTGACTGGTATGTGCCGGCTAACAACTGCGTGGAAGACTGGCCTATCAACAATCATGCTTTGGTTAACAATAAGTATACGGCACTTTGCGACGGCACATTCGAAGGCTCTTTCGTATTTGACGGAACTGCTGCTGCTCCTATCACAGATTGGATGAAAGACGTAACAATCCCTGCCGGCTTCAATGGCGTAGCTCCTGCTGCCAGTGTGACTGAATACCGTTATAGCTGGAAATTGAAAGCTGGTGCGGAATTGACAAAGAACAGTAATCTGGTTTATCTTAGTGGTGACAAAGGAACAATCTATGCTCCGGTATTCTACACGACTCCTAACTATAGTGCTAACACGAACTCTGTAACTGTAATCTGTACTCAGGCTACATATATCGACAGAGGTGTATTTGCAAACAGCAACATGCTTGATACGTATATTGATGCTGCCTTGAATGAAACAAAAGACGATATCGAAATATTCACTGCTACTGAAACCGGTGGTGCTGCTTTGACCATCGGAAACCCTTTAAAGAACGAAGCTACGAATGCTACTGCGCTCGCTAAGAGTGATATTCTTGCTAAAGTAAAAGTAGCCGTAAATAATTGGGGTATCAAGATGTTTGATACAAAGGATGAATTTGACGCTGCCGTAGCTGCTTTGGCTGGAGCTGACAAAACAGCTTGGGAGAATACTTCTACACCGGACTTCCCAGCCTATAAGAAAATGATGGACCGTTTCTATGTAGCAGTCTTGTTGCAACAGAGATTAGCTAACAAAGGCGCCGGAGTAGCCGGAACTCAGACTACAGTCGCTGATGCGGCAGGTTGGGGCAATGGTATCAGCAATGGTACAACAGGATATTATACCAATGCGGATACCGATTCTTTGATGGTAGGTTATAAGAAGTTGACAGACGGCGCTATTGCCAACCGTGCTTTCTATTTTTCAGAAACTGTAAATCAGTCTCTAACAACAGAAATGCTTGCTAACGCTATGTTTATGCCGGTTTCACCTGTTGCCGGTGAAAGAACCGGAGCAGAAGTACGCGCTACTTACTTTGCTGATCTCGCTGCTTTTGAATACTTCAAAGGCCAGAAAGTGTATTACCGTGCCGACGTAGCTGACTATGTAGGAGGTGCTTCCAACAAGCTTACCGAACGTAACATGTATTATGTATCCAGAGGTACTATCCAGTCCTTGGGAGCGAAGACTATCCATGACGCCATCTATTCAGACCAGAATACAATGCACATCGACGTGAAGGTTAATGACTGGAAGTTGTCTATCAACCAAATTCCTATGTAATTCATGCATAAGTGTTTGTAAGATTGAAAAATCGAGCTTCGCATAATTAAGTGCAGGCTTCTACATCCGGGAAGGGACGCGGTTCCTCTGTTTTCCCTTCCCGGTTTTTATTAATCACGAGAAACGAAAAATGAAAAAATTATTCCCGATACTGCTTGCCGCCTTACTGATGCTCTCCTCGTGCATTCAGGACGAACTTGACGCCTGTGCCGGACGGCTGCATATATACTTCAGTTATATATACGGTCAGACCAACCAATTCTACGAAACAGCCAAGACCGACGTCCACCTGAATTACTACTATAAGGAAAGCGGAGACAAATTTCGGGAAACCATGATAGAAAGAGCTTCTATCGGCATAAATAATCCTTATATCAGGGAAAAACAAAGAGAAGACAAGGACTCCATTACTTTGGTAGCCTGGACACACGACGAACGTGTGGAATATGTGGACAACGCCCTCACGCCTATGGGCACCGGCTATGTCCATCTCAAAGAAATTACCCCGGGAAGCGGCATCTGCACCCCGGTGGACGACCTGCTCTACGGACAGACATCCTTTCATGCGGGCACGCATATTGAACGACGTGATGTTACCATCCCTTTTGTACGTGCCGTATGTCGTGTGCGCATCACCATGATTCCGCAGACCGTGCAAGACGGTGATGCGGACATTGACGTTAACGGGCGGCGTGGCACTTACGCCCCGGTTGTCATCCCCCATGCCAGTGATTATACCTTTCATCTGGAGGGAACCCGCAACAAGATAGATTACAACAACATAACTTCGGGCGAGGAAATCATCCTGAATCCGAAAGCCTATTACGACGAGAAAGACGGCAATGTGAAAACTGCCTGGTTTGGCGCTTTCTCCTCGCTTGAAGAATACCTGAAAGTGAACGTATATATCAAGGATGCTCCTGCCGCTTCGTTCGACTGTGCGCCTATCCAGCTCGCTTCTACGCCGGGCGACTACATAGACCTTGTGATAGACGGGAAATACATACGCCCGCAAATGTCCATCAAGGTGAATGGTTGGAAGCTGGCGACGGTGGAAAGTAGTATGTAAACTAACAATAGTTAAGAATGAAACATATAAAAGCATACATATTGACAGCCCTGCTTGCCGGAGTCTTTTTCTCCTGCATGGACGATACGCTGAGCTATACGGAATATAATCCCTGCCTACAGGAAGAAGAATCCGGTGACCGCGAGATGCGCCTGAAGGTGAGCGTCCCGAAGACCTACAGCGCCGGAGCGGCGGGTAGCGTAGACCGGGAAGAGCGTATTGACACGTTGGACGTGCTGGTGTTTGCCCCTGCCGCCGGAAACTCCGGTAAGAAATTCCTGCGCAGTGCCGTCACCGGCTCTGTGGTGAAAGATGAGGACGGTAATGTGGTGAAGAACGTGTTCGAGGTAGTGATGCCTCTGGGTAAGGATATGGATGTGCATGTGTTTGCCAACGCCCATAACGACCTGGTACGCAATGCCGCCTTTGCCTCCAGCGGCAAAGAAATGCAGTCGGTGCTTGGCAAAATCACCACCGCCCGTAAATATGAACTACAGAAAGAAGATGTGATGCTGCCCATGCATGGCTCCGTGACGGGCATCACCGTAGACAAGGACAGCAAGGACGTGCTCCCCGTGAGCGTGCTCCGCTCCGTGTCGAAAGTGAGCGTGATGATAAACGGAAGTGTTTCAGTCGATGACAAACTTGAAGGCGGCGAACTCGACGAGTTCAAGCTCAATGAGATGTACGTGTTCTTTCCTGCCGACAGTGCCCTTGTGGCGACTGCCGATACCACGCAGTTCTATACCGTGCGTCCCGATTCGGGCAACGTAAAGACAGCCACGCTCCCCGCGAAGCTGAAAGCCGGTAACCGCCCGGACTCCATTTCCATCAAGAGCGCTACCGTAGTGAAACAGATAGAAAGTATTTACCTCTACGAAAATATCCCCTGGTCGAGAGACGGCTTCGACTATGCCACCTCCCGCGTAGTGTTGGGCGGCGTTTTCTATGACAAAACCACCGGACAACCGGACAAGAACGTTGACGGTACGCCTAGGATCAGCTACTACCGTATCAACTTCCAGGACAACAAAGACGTGCAATACCCCGTATTGCGCAACCACCATTATGTGCTCAACATTATTTCCGTAGCCGCTCCCGGCTATGACACTCCCCGGCAGGCAGCCGAAGGCAAGCCTATCAATATACAGGTGACCGTGTTCGACTGGATGAACGAGCTGCACGAGATTGTGAACGACGGGCAGAGCTACTTCAATATGTCAGGCAAGCATATCGTCCTGCCCCGTAACGCCAACTCCACACGTTACATCGACGTAGACTCCGATGTACCCGTGGACGAATGGAAGATGTACTTTAAGGACACTGACAACGGGGTCACCACTCCGCAAACATGGTTCAAGGATAAACTGAATACCGACAGCATCGACGCCACCAAAGGCACGACCCTTGCAAACAGCCGCTACAAAGTGACCAAGGCAGCCGACAAGATCACCGTCGAAGTGCTGAAAGCATACAGCGACCTGCCTCCCGCGCCTTCTACGGAAAGCCGCGACGACGTACTGGTACTGATGGTGCGCAATCTGCGTATCTATATCAACATCACCCAGGAAGACAAATCGCTTGACGACTGGGGAAATGGAGGGGATTTGGATACGGATTTGGGGGAAGACCCGAATAAGCCGATAGATATTGGACTTGGATTTATTGTTGCTCCGGGAAATGTGGTAGCCACAAAACAAGCGGATGATACATATACTTACACCTTTGCCGCAGAGCAGGGCTATTATAGCAATAGTGATTCCTATTTCTGCTGGAACACGCTCGACCCAAGTGAGAGACGTGTAATACAATCTTCATGGGATGACGAGCGTGATGTTTGTCGTAAGATAGGCAATGGCGTGTGGTACACTCCTACAAAAGACCAATTGCAAGCATTAGCAACTGGCAGTGCCAAGGGCGTATGGGGAACATATACAATGAAAGATAATACAAAAGTGAATGGCAGATACTATGGCACTACGACGCTTCCTGAAGAAAAAGATCAGGACAAGTATGTATTCTTGCCTGCTGTTGGCTACCGGGACGGTAGTATTTGGAGGACGGTAACTGAACACGGGAACTACTGGAGTAGTACACCAATTAGTAACGCCGCTTACCGCCTTGACTTCGGCTCCTATTATTCCGAAATCAAGTACGACAGTCTAGGATACGACTTCGGTTTCGCTGTTCGCTGTGTCCGCGACAAGTAACTCTAAGTTGAACATATTCTATAAATAAGTAAACAATATAACGAAAGAACAATGAAACAATTCATAGGTATATCAATAATAGCATCCTTCATCTTCTCCGCCTGCACAGGCGGAGATATAATAGAGGTGGTTCAGCCGGGTGATGGTGAGGATACAAACGTCCTCACCCTTACCTACACCATCCCCGATGCTACCACCGGCACCCGTGCCGATCTTTCCTATGTGGAAGCCACCGGTACCGAAAGCACCGTGGACGGTCTTCACCTGTTGTTCTTCAACCCCGACGACCACGGCAATGGCACGTTTGTCGCCACTGCCTCCGCCACGCTGAAGGATGCCAGCCTCAAACAGAACACCATCACCGTGACATTGCCTGCCGAAGTAAAGACAGAAAACGAATACAGCACGTTGATAGTCGCCAACCTTGCCAAATACATCCCGGTGGCAGCCGACCTTACCGCCTACTTCGCCACCTTTAAAGATAAAACCTACGGCCAGTCATGGGAAGAGCTGCAAGCCCTTCTCCCTGTGGATGCCGACGGAATATACAGTTTCCCCGACGGACGCCTGCCCATGAGCGGCACCACCGTGAAGCGTGCCGGCAGCAATGCCATGAGCGTAGACTTGCTTCGTGCCGCCGTCCGTATCGACGTTAAAGTAGGCGACGGACTTACGGGCGTCACACTGAGCAACGTGCAACTGCGCAACGTCGCTTCCGTGGTGCCCTTCTTCCGCACGCAGGAAGAAATCAGCCTGCCCCGTGCCGCTTCCGCCAACCTCACGGTGACGGGCAACAAAGTAGTGGGCGGGCTCTATGCCGTGGAAACCTCGCTCGATGTCACCGACAGCCGTGTGATGCTCAATGACGCCACCTGCATATTGCTCAACATCAAGAGCGACGCCATCCACAAAAACGCCGATGTCGCCAAAACCTGGTATCGCGTCAACCTCAATGTCAACGCGGACAACATGCAATTCCTGAAACGAAATAACGCCTACCGCGTGGTAGTGACCGGAGTCTTTACACCCGGCTCTTCCACCCCCGACGAGGCATACAATAATAAAGCAATGCTGATAAGCACGGTCACCATCCCCACGGACTGGATATCCAGCGGGGTGACACCGCCCGATGTCACCATTCAATAAGTGGAAGGGAGAAAAAGAAACCATGATGAAGAACTTTTGTAAGCATATTAACCATGCGGGAATGGCCCTGCTGCTTGTCCTGTCCGCCTGTTCCGGCGACGGAGTGCCCGGGCTTCCCGGCAAGACGGACGACAACCGGGTACCTTTGCGCGTATCGGGCGCCACTGCCGGCAACGGTGGTCTGGGCATAGAAACCCGCGCCGACGCCACCCGTAAAGAACTGACCGCCGGCAGCAGTATCGGCATGTTCCTCAAAGAAGATGCCGCGAACGGTTACAGTGCGCTCACCAACCTGCTGTTCACCTACGGCACACCCTTCTGGCAGACCGAGGAACAGATCCTGCTGGGCGATGCCCCTGCCGAACTGGCGGCATACTACCCCTATAGTGCGGGAAGAGTGAACCCCGTCCTGCTGCGTAGCCAGCGATACAGCACCGGAGAAGACCTTCATTATATCAACTTCAAGGCAAACAACGAAGTGTCGGGCGTCACACTGAACCTCTCGCGTGTCTATTCCCGCATCGTGTTCAACTTCCAAGCCCATTCTTCCTACACAGGTGCAGGCAAAGTGACCGCGATACACTTCGACGGCGACGGTATAATCCCCGTAGCCATGCTCGATATGCTTGACCTTTCCGTGCAGAACGTCGGCGGAAGCGTGCGCGACATCCTCGACCCCTTCACCGGCCTTCATGTGGCGGAAATCAGCGGCTTCACCACACAGTTCACAGCCACCACCCCCGATACGGCGGACTGCCTGATGATACCTGCCCGACTGGCGGGCGACATCACCCTCACCGTCATGGTAGACGGCGATGCGATGACAGGAATCGTGACGGCAGAGCAGCTTTGCGGTGCCGGAGGCATCCTGATGGAAGGAGTAAAGTACGAAATCAATATCACCGTGAAACCTACGCGGCTCGAAATAGGCTCCATCAGCAAAACCGAGTGGGAACCCATTGATGTGGACGGCGATTATGTAATTCAATAGAAGTATGAAACGGATTATTCTGATACCCCGACTGCTGACTGCCCTTGCGCTGTTTGCCTCTGCCGCTCCTGTGGCAGGCGGGACACCGCCTTCACCCATCATACCCGGAAACCCCGTTTACCGGGTCAATGGTTACTGGGTGACTGCTCCGGCGGCTGACGAGGGTGCCCTCTATATGTGGAGCTACAGCCGGGGAGCTACCGCGATGGACAAAAATCCCTGCAATGGTCATGGCAATTGGCGAATGCCGGATATGTACGATTTCTGTAATATGGTATGCTGGCAGAATTTCCGTCCCTGGTTTCAGGGTGCCGGGAAAGGCATATATACCATTCAAGGCGATCGTAAGGCATGGAGTATCGCATTTCCTGCCGGAGTCTATCTGTCATCCACAGAACGCACCGCCGACACCCACGTCTGGACCATGTACTCCGACGGTAACGGCAAGGGAAGTTATAGCTGGGATATAAAAAGATTCAAACGTAACTATATCCGCTGTGTGCAGAAGGATACGACCATAGAAGAAACGATTGAGGAACTCTTAAATTATATAAGAAACAATGAACAATAAATATTTGAGGATAGTTCTGGGACTGCCACTGTTTATGGCACTCTTCACCGGATGTTCACAAGCAGACGAATATCAGGGAATCACTGATGACGGAGCGGAGAAGCGTCTGTTGGGCGTCACCTTGCTCGCGACTCCCGCCACTACCCCGCAGACACGCGCCGCCACGGTCACTGCGCTTCCTACCGATAGCGAAGTGGGCTTTTTCTTACAGGCCGCTGCTCCCGATTATGCAGCGGTGAACAATACAAAAGGTGTCTACAAAGCCGATGAAAGCCTGTGGTTGCCCACAGACAGCATCTGGCTGACGAGAGCGACAGCGAAACTGGGTGTTTACTATCCTTACAACGCCGCGCAAACCACGGCAGGCAAACTCAACCTGAAAGCCGCCGTGCGCACTGACGACACCAAAGACCTGTGGAGCACCCGCTTCGAGGCGAACAATAAGACCAAAGACATCAGGCTGACGCTCACACAGCTCTATTCGCGCCTTAGCGTCACCTTCGTAAAGATGGCCGACACCGAATATACCGGTACCGCCGCCCTTACGCAGCTCAAGCTGGAAGGGGCGGGCATCTATGATGGTGCCACGTTTGCTGTGATAGACAGCACCTATGCCTACGGCGGCACTACCGGATATACGGCTACCCTGAACCCTGCGGTGACCATCAAGGGCACCAATGCCGCGGCAGACGATGCCACGAAAGTAGACCTGTTGTTGCCGCCCTACGGAACATTGACAGGCAATATCACCCTTACAGCCACAGTGGATACCAAGGAGATGAAGATCACGATACCCAAAGCCAAACTGGGAAACACACTGGCTGCGGGCAAGCAATACAACATCACCGTCAAGCTGAAACCCACCGCGCTGGTGCTGGGCTCTATTCAGACTACGGACTGGGACAGCCAGACGCCCTTCAACGGGGATGCGGAAATGGAAGACCCTGTTCCCTGACCGGGTTCTGAACTAATGAAGATAAAATAAAGATATATGAAACCCAAGAATAAGATAGTAACAAAAGGTAGCCGCATTTTGGCCTGTCACTTGCTTGCACTTTCTTTGCTCGCCTCCTGTTCACAGGACGACGCCTTGCCCCGCAGTGCCGGAGCTAACTTGCCTTCACTGGGACTCAGCACCTTACAGGCTACCGATATGCCTGCGGATAAGACTGTGACCCGTGCAGCCGGCACAACCGCTTACCCTACGAGTAAGTTCATCGGCTTCTTTGTAAAGGCGGACGCCACGAATGGCTACACCGCCTGCAACAACCGCAAGGGAGAATACAATACCACCCGCAAGCTGTGGTTGCCCACTCCGGACAGCATCTGGCTCAACAACCACGATGCCGACATTGCCGTTTACGCTCCATACGACGCTGCGCACACTACCGCTGCCACCCTCAACCTGACAGCCGCCCTGCGCCCTGCTGACGGCAGCAAAGACATCTGGTGCAAGCGCTTCGCCGCTAATAATAAAAGCAAGGGACTTGCCCCGGTATTGGAGCACGTCTATAGCCGCTTCACCATCAGCCTCAGTCTCGACGCCAATTATAAAGGAACGGCTCCGGTTGATTCGGTTTCGCTCACGAATGCCGATCTCTATACCACCGGCACTTACAAGCCTTTTGAAACAACCGCTTATACCTATGCGGGCGATGCGGGAATAGAGTTCAAACTCCCCTCTGTGATAAACTTGACCACCGCCGCGCCTACCGGAACCATCGACCTTTTGCTGATTCCCGCCACACTGGCCGGAGACATCAAGCTGTCTCTCACTGTAAACAAAATCACCTTCGGCGTTACGCTTTCCAAAGCCAGCCTTGGAAACAAGCTCCAGGCAGGCAAGCAATACAATGCCAATATCAAGCTCAAGCCTACCGCCCTCGAAGTGACTTCCGTAACGATAGCCGACTGGAACGACGTGACGGTGAGCGGAGACAAAGAGCCGGTCTTCATCGACGGTATTGATATCGGCCTGGAGTTCAATTTCAGCGAAGGCAACGTGATTTATACCGGTGGCACTCATATTTTCGCTCCGGAGCAGGGATATTACGAAGGTAGTGGTAGTTATTACCGTTGGAACGTGCTCATCCCCAACAATAATGATAGTGACCCACATAATTCCGGTGTATGGAATGATGCCGCTGACCCTTGCCGTAAGGTAGGTGACGGCAAGTGGTATCTCCCCAAAATCGAGCAATGGGAATTAGTAAAGAATGGGAAAAGCGTGTGGGGCACGTATAAAATGAAAAACGGCTCAACAGTGAATGGAATGTATTTTGGCACCACGGGCGTGCCCGTCGAATCCGAACAGGACAAATACCTGTTTATGCCTGCTGCCGGACGTAAGTATGTTGCCAACCTGTTCGATAATGGTGCCCTTGGCGCTTACTGGAGTCGCAGTTTCGGTACTGATAATGCAGATTATTTCTATTTCAATTCCGGAGGTCCGACAATCTACACCGATTACCGTGCCGTGGGTTTGTCTATCCGGTGTATTCGCGACAAGTAAAAGAGATGTGTAAAAGAGATGTGTAAAAGACAAATAATAAAACTGATAAAAGACAAAGATATGAAACATACAATTACACTGATAGCGGTAGCGTTGCTGCTGGGCTCATGCTCACAGGATGCAACGTTGACTCCCGACAATCCGGCTTCCGGCGGGGCGGCACCTTTGCAGGTGGACGACATCATGCTCGAAACAAGCGTGGCTACCCGTGCCGCCACTACGCTTGTCACCAATAATGCCACGATAGGCACTTTCTGCTCCAAAGGGACGTGGTATGACGCTGCGCAGGCCAACATACCTTATATCTATAGCACCGCCACCTCCAAGTGGGCGCCGAAAGTTTCCACCGCGCCTCTGTGGCTGCTGGCATACGACGCCAACGTATGCGCCTATTATCCCTACAACGCGGCCTATAGCAACAACGCTGCCATCCCCCTGACTACGGCAGTCTACACTACGGCAGGCGACATCTGCTTCGCCCCCAACCGTGTCATGAACGGCACGCCCGCCAAGAGCAAAACCACTTTTGCCATGCAGCGTGCCATGGCGATGATCGTGTTCACCCTCAAGAAAGGCAATTATCCCGGCACCTGCAAGGTAAGCAATATCATGCTTTCCAACACCAACCTGCCCGCTACGGGAACCATCAATATCACGGCATCTACCAACACCGCCGCCACAGTGAGCAAAGCCACGCTGAATTACACTCCGCTCTCTACGGGCGACATGACCGTCACCACTACCGGGCAAGCGGCGCAGAACGTGCTGCTAGTACCTTTCACCCTGAGCGGCAACCTCACCGTTGCCCTTACCGTCGACGGCAAGACCATGAAGATAGAACTGCCCGCCGCCACCTTTGCCGGGTCGAAAATAGAGGCCGGCAAGCGCTATCTGCTGACACTCAAACTCAACGGCACCGCCCTCGACGTGACCAATGTCACTATCGAGAACTGGACCGACGTGCCTATGACCGATACCGGAGACAAGGATTACGAACCCTTCCCCGCATCGTAAAGACCATTCATAAAAACAAAGATGAACATGATACGGAAATCAACATATAATAGTTTGGTGACGTCAGGCAAGCGTCTCGCGTTTCTGCTGCCTGTGCTTCTGCTAAGCGCCTGCGCTTCGGAAGACATGGCAGAGAACCGGGAATCCGGCAATGGCGCGTTGGCTGTGCGGGAAGTGGTTACGGAGACAGGCGGCACAACTACCCGTGCCGCTACTGCTCCCCCCACAGGCAGCAGTATAGGCGTGTTCCGGCAGACGGACAGCTACTACACCACAGCCAGCAATAATGTGAAATATACCCTTGCCACCGATGGCAAGTGGAAGGTAGCCACCACAGGCACAGACATTCTGCTGGGTGCCAACGACTCCCGCGCGCTGCTCTATGCCTACTATCCCAGCAACAGTAAGATTGCCGTGGCGGCGGACAACTCGTCCGTGACGCTGGATAACCGGGCGTACGATGCCGACTACGACCTTGCCTACATGGCCGCCGGCAATGCCGTGGCAACGGATGCCGGAGGATTGGTCTACAACTTCCATCCCGGCGTCAACTTCACCATGAAGCGTGCCTACACCCAGCTTGCCGTCAGCCTTACCCGTGGCGCCGATTACGGAGGCACGGGAGCCGTCACTGCCGTAAGCCTCACGCTCAACGGCGGCGGAAAACTCTATTCTTCCGGCACACAGAACATTGCTACCGGCGCTTATACCGTCGGCACTGCCGATGTGGATAAGATAACCTACACTGTTCCCGCCAACACAAAAGTGACTACTGCCGCCAAGACAGCCACTTTAGCACAGCTTCTGCCTCCGGGAAAGAACGGCACGGTAAGCAGCCTCACCCTCACGGTGACTGCGGATGGTGTGACAACCAATACCACCATCTCCACCGCCGACCTCGCCATGGAGGCGGGCAAGCGTTATCTGGTAAAGGCCACCCTCAACTATTACGGTCTGGCAGCTTCCATCAAGACTACCGACTGGGACAGCCAGACGGCATGGAACGAGGAAGCGGAGTTTATGCCGATAATTCCGCCTATTGATCTCGGTTTGCCTTTTGTGATAGCTCCGGGAAACCTGTTGGCAGCCTCCAATGGCTCGGGTGGCTATACCTACTCTTTTGCCGAAGATCAAGGATATTACAGTGGCGACGGTAGTAGCGGTGATTATTACTGTTGGAACACGCTCAATCCAAACTTAACCGATGAAACGCAATCGGCATGGGACAATGCACGCGATGCTTGCCAACAGGTGGACGACGGGAAGTGGTACACTCCTTCAATAGAACAATGGAAGTCGATGTTAGACAAAGGGACTGTTTGGGGCACGTATGCTGCCGGCAGCGGTACGAAGAGTGGATACTACATCGGCACTACATCGGTTCCGCCGGAATCCAAACGGAACAAGTTTCTGTTTTTGCCTGCGGCAGGTGGCCGATACGGTGGCGACAGTTGGAATAATGTGAATACTGGAGGCAACTATTGGAGCAGTACATCCAGTAGTTTTAGTGCATCCACCCTTTACTTTTCCAATACTTCTATTGATGAGGAGACTGGTAACGACCGTTACTACGCCTTTCCCCTTCGTTGCATCAAAGACAAGCCAAAACCCAGGCCCGCACATGCCATAGACCTCGGTCTGGATTTCTACATAGCCGATGGCAACGTGAATGCTACCAAGCAAGCTGACGGTACTTACGAATACACCTTTGCCGAGGAGCAAGGGTACTACAGTGGGAATGTTACTAAAGGAGACTATTTTTGCTGGAATATGCTCGAACCCAATGTAAGTCTTGATTCACAACGCGATTGGAATGATGCCCTTGATCCGTGACGGAAGATTGGTGACGGGCAGTGGTATACCCCTGGAGCTGCCGGGAGTGCCAATAACGAATGGCAGTTGCTGTATAATAAAGGATTCTGTTGGGGAAGCTATGTAATGAAAGATGGCACGTCAGTATATGGATTGTATCTTGGTACCATAATGACTCCGGCTCAATCCGCACAGGATAACTATGTTTTTCTGCCTGCCGCAGGGTATTTCGTTAGCGGCGCTATTAGCGGTATAAGCACGGATGGCTTTTATTTAAACCAAGTACCTACTATGATTTCTGGAGACAGTGGATATGTAGGAATTTCAAGTAGTGGGCTTTCACTATTCTATGGACTTTATACAGGCGAGGCTTGCTCTCTGCGTTGTGTCCGCGACAAGTGAGCGTAGCCATGAAAGAAAGTAATTTGCGATAAAACAAAGACAGATGAAACCTGAGAATAAAAGACTAAATATGATTTTAGAGTTGGCTTTAATGCCACGTTTGTGCCACAGGCTTGGCACGACTTTGCCACGGGCATGGCACAACTTTGCCACAGGCATGGCACAACTTTGCCACAGGCTTGGCACAACTTTGCCACGGGCATGGCACTATCTTCTTTTGCCTTCTCCTGTTATCCTCTTGTACACAGGACGACAGCTTTCCCGGAGGCAATGACGAAGGCCGGCCGGCCTTGCTGGGCATTAGTACCTTACAGGCTAATGATATCAACCCAAGTAAAACCGTCACCCGTGCGGTGGCTACCCCTAACTATCCTACAACGGGGGTTGTCGGCTTCTTCGTAAAGGCGGACGCTACCAACGGCTACAAGGCAGTGAGCAACCGCAAGGGCACATACAGCACCGCCCGCAATTTGTGGTTGCCCCAGGCGGCCACCCCCGCAGACAGTATCTGGCTCAACAGCCACGATGCCGACGTTGCCATCTATGCGCCCTACAGTGCCACGCACGTCACTGCCTCCACGCTGAACCTGACAGCCGCCCTTCGCCCTGCCGATGGCAGCAAAGACATCTGGTGCAAGCGTTTCGCGGCAAACAACAAGAGCAAGAGCCTTGCCGTGACGCTGGAACATCTATACACGCGCCTCACGGTTGTAGTGAGTCGCGATGGCAATTACAAATCAGACGCTAACCTCACAGCCTTAGCGCTGAAAGGAAACGAAATATACGAAAGCGCCACCTACAAGCCTTTTGAAACAGCGCCTTATACAAACAGCTCGTCCACCGGGCTTACCCCTGCTGTGACGACACAAACCCTGAATGCATCCACTGCTTCCGTTACGTACGACCTGTTGCTGCTTCCCGCCACCCTGACGGGCGACATCACCCTGACACTGACCGTGGACGGGAAGAAGATGCAAGTGAAAGTAGCCAAAGAGAAATTTACCGGCAATAAGCTCGAAGCGGGCAAGCAATACAACGTCAACCTCAAACTGAAACCCGGCAAATTGGAGATTACTTCGGTATCTGTAGTGAAATGGGACGTGCTGACAGAGGTAAGCGGAGGACAGGCGGAGTTCGATGAATACATGGATGGCATTGATATCGGTCTGAACTTTTATATTGCCAAAGGCAATGTGCAGATTGGCTCCGGTGGAGGAAGCGGATATACGTATGCCTTCGCCGAAGAGCAGGGATATTATAGCGGTACTTATGGTGGAGGTGATTATTTCTGTTGGAACAGTCTTGAGGCGAGCGGTAATGTAACTCAATCCTCCTGGGAGGATGCTCGTGACCCTTGCCGTAAGATAGGCGACAGAAACTGGCACACTCCTACGCAAGTCCAATTACAAGCGTTAGTCAATGCGGGAAGTGTATGGGGCGAGAATATATACACAATGAAAGACGGCACGACAGTGAACGGAAGATATTTTGGCGCTACAACAATTCCTGCAAAAGAAGACCAGGATAAATATGTCTTTTTGCCTGCCGCAGGCGATCGGGACACCGGCGGGAGTGCCGGCGGCGATACTACGCCTACCGACTACGCTGGTACGTACGGCTACTACTGGAGCAGTGACAACTACGATGGCAGTAGCGGGCATGACTTATACTTTTACAGTGGCGGCGCGAACATCGACTACGCCAATAAAGGGTACGGTTTTTCAATCCGTTGCGTGAAGGAAAAGCCATAAGATTAAAGAAACAAGCTAAAGAACAATAATAATGAAACAATTTATACTGAAAACCCGCATGACTGCTATAGCAACCGCTTGCATCTATAGTGTAGGTGCAACTATGTTGCTTGCCTCCTGCACGCAGGACGAGTTGCCCGGCACGGGTACGGCAGTCGGCATCGCCCCTCTGCACATCGCCTCTGCCGGGTTGCAAGCCCCCGGGATGCAAGCGGTCACCCGTGCCGCCGACGCGCTTACCACAGGCAGCATCGGCGTGTTCCGCTCGCAGGGCACAGGCTATGCCGAAACGCAGGATAATAAACAATATACGTACACCGCCGCCAAGGGCTGGCAACCCTCCGCGGCTGCCGACACTGTTTACCTGATGGCAAACGATGTAGATGTATGTGCTTACTTCCCTTACAAAAGCACCTACACCGACAAGACCGCCATTCCGCTTGCTTCCGGCAAATATACCGGCACGGTGGACGACCTCACCAAGCACGACCCTGCCGACATCTGTTATGCCACGAACCGCACACTGAACGGGGCAAGCGTTTCTACCGACTTCGAGATGCAGCACGCCATGGCGATGGTGCAACTCAGCTTCTCGCGGCTCAACTATGAAGGCACGGCATGCAACCTCACTTCTGTAATCATCAAGAATACGGAACTGATAGGTACTGCCACTCTCAATATCACTGACGGTACCTATGCCGCCCCTGTGAAAGTTGCCGTGAAGTGGACGCCCGGCACCGCCACCCCCGCTACCGGCATACAAGTGCCCGCCACCGGCATCAGTGAAACGACTACCGCCCTGCTGGTGCCCTGTACGCTTGATGCCGCAGGTTCCACCACCTTTACCTTCACGGTAGACGGGCAGGCAATGTCCGTTAAAGTGCCCTCAGCCAAACTACCCACCTTTGAGGCAGGTAAGATACACCGGCTGAAATTCGTGATCCATGCTGCATCCGTCACATTAAGTGATGTCAGCATCATCGACTGGGTGCCCGAATGGAATACGGCTGACGAGCCCAAGTTTGACGGCACACCCAATGACTACATCGAACTGGGCGGTGTGAAGTGGGCGCTCGCCAACCTGGAATACAACTCCACCCATCACAACTATAATTTTGCATCTTCCACCACATCGGGAAATACAAAAATGAAGTGGAATGCCCTTACCCCTTCCGAACCGGGCAACAAGACCGCTATATGGGACTCGGCTACCGACCCTTGTAGCCGGCTGGAACCCAAAGGAACGTGGACAATGCCCCAAAAAAAAGATTTTGCCGCGCTGATAGCCTTACCTCAGGTGTGGACGGACAATTATAATGGGGTGAAAGGACAGTGGTTCGGCGCCAATAATGCGGACGAAGCCGCCCTCCATCCCGACCGTTACCTCTTCTTGCCGGCAGGCGCCTCGACTACCGCCGGCTACTGGACACGGACGTATGGCACTAAAAACAATCCGCAATCTTTATGGATAAAGCAAGGAGGCGCTCCGGTTGAGGAAGATATGGTGGCGTATGACACGCCTCTCAACGTGCGTTGTGTAAAAGTGTTCGTAGAGAAAAAAGAATTTATAGAACTGGACGGCGTGAAGTGGGCTCCGGGAAACCTGTATCAGACTGCCGACGGTGAATACCACGTAGCGGAAAGACAGGGTGACTTCTACGATGCGACAGTCAGCCCTGTTGCCAAGTGGGCAGGCTATACGCAGTACTTCCTGTTTGGATATAGTTCTGGAAGTTCCGCTATTTTGCCTGAGTCGGAGGATAAATGTCGCAAAGTGCTTGGCGGAGGATGGTGTACTCCAACCAAAGAGCAACACGAAGCACTAAGAAATGGACCGCACGTGTATGGCAGTTACGTCAATGGGGGAGGTTACTCCGTAAAGGGAATGTACTTGGGTACGAGTGATAAAGCCGATGCTGAAAGCCATCCGGACAATTATCTCTTTTTGCCTTACACAGGACGTTCAACATCATACTATCCTGTTACTATAGTGAAAGTAGGTGAAACGGGGTGTTATATGAATACCTATTACGGAGGAGCCGGTATATTAGCTAATTGGCTATTAGGTGTCGGATATTTCGGTGGTGGGTCTCCTGAAGATGTGGGAAGTGTTGGCTATCAGAATGATTACGGCGGCTCCATCCGTTGCGTCAAAATAGCCGACTGACCGGGGCGATGCAGATTATATAAATAAGAAATGATGAAAGAAAATAAGATAGTTATGAGACAGATATACACATGGATACTATCGGCGGCGATACCTTTGCTCGCCTCCTGCACGCAGGACGAGTTGCCCGGCAACGTTGTCCCTCCGGGCAACAGCCTTTACATCTCTTCCGCTATTCTGACTTCGGGCGGCCACACGGAGACGGAAGCCGTCACCCGTGCCTTGGTGGGAGACGTGCTGGTGCCCGTCACCCAAGGTTCACTCGGCATTTTCCGCTCTAAAGGCACAGGCTATGCCACAACGTTGGACAACATGAAATACACTTATACCGGTGCCGACAAAGGCTGGCAACCGGCCACCGCCGCTGACACCCTTTTCCTTAACGGAGACGATGCCGACGTGTGCGCCTATTATCCATACAACTCCGATACGGAATATGCCGACAAGACCCGGTTTATACTGCATCCCGGCAAATACACCGGCACCGCTTCCACCCACGACCCGATGGACCTCTGCTACGCTACCGACCGTACGCTGAGCGGCTCCATGCGTGCCACTACCTTCGAGCTGAAGCACGCCATGGCCTTGGTGGAACTGAAGATAACGAAAGACGCCGGCTACAAAGGCGATTGCCGTATCACCTCCGTGTCGATTCTGAACCCGGAACTGATAACCGGCTCCACCATTAATATCACCGATGGCACCTACACTACCGTGGTAAAAGACGGTGTGCTGGCTTACAATCCCGGCACCGATGCCGATGGCATCCTGATTGGAAACGCCACCTCCGTTACCGCCGCCCTGCTGGTGCCTTTCACCCCTACGGCTGACGGTGTGCTGATTGCTTTTGCCGTGAACGGCGTGCCTGTTGAAGCGGTGATACCGAATGACAAGATGCCCGAGGTGGAAGCCGGACACCGATACAGCGTGAACGTAACCATGAAAGCCACCTCCATGCAGGTGACGGGCGTAGACATGCTGCCCTGGGAAGAAACCGGAGTGGGTGGCGACGACTATACATGGTATCCCACCGAAGATGCCATCAAGCTTGACGCCCCGATATACCTTGCCGGTTACAAGTGGGCGTGGAGTAACCTCGACTATGTAGCTGGAGAGATTGTTTTGCGTAACTACCAGACGTGGCCGGATGGTCATAAGGTGCATTGGCCTTACTGCGTGATGTCTGCCAACACGACAGGAAGTATTGTTTCCGGCAGCTCTGCCTATAATTACGCCACCGACCCCTGCTCGGCACTGAATGCCACCCTGGGCGGTACGTGGGCATTACCTACCAAGCATCAGGTGGAACTGTTAATGAGTACAGGTTACGCGAATACGGAGAAAGGCTACTGGTTCGGTACTCGCGGCCTTCCTGACAAAGATGATGGTACCTACCTGTTTCTGCCTTCCAATACCGAAATTTTGCAATCCGGTGGTTCTCCGAATCTTAAGTTCGGCGGTTATTGGCTTTCGGACCGTGGCGATTCCGAGTTATTTTGTGTAGGTACTTTATTCTCTGACCATCCGTCCGTAAGTACTCCCGGCATCGCCCCTTACAATGCCATGGTGCGCTGTGTGGAGAAAGCCCGCGAAACCATCACCATTGACGGCGTGGAGTGGGCCATGGGCAACCTGGTGAAGAAAGACGACGGCACGATCGTGATCGACGAGCATCAGGCGGCAGTGCCTCCGCTCATGGGCAGCTCTGTCACGGCAGGCTATCACTTTTCATGGAATTCCCTTACGGTCAACCCTTCAACCGATAGTCGGGAGTATGACGCAAACAACGACCCTTGTACAAAAGTAGCTCCTGTCGGAACGTGGCATACCCCGACCAAAGAAGAATTCAACAAAGCGATAGCCAAAGGAGTAGTAAATGGTACTTATGTCATCAATAATAAAACCATCAGCGGATACTATTTGGGAACAAATACCCAGCCTGCCGTGGGCGAGGGGGATAATTACCTGTTTCTGCCCAATACGGGTATGGTTGTTAACGGTAGTATCTACATTACTCCTCAAGTGGGATATTGGACTAATTCGGGTGGTAATGGTGACGATAACTTTTTATCTTTCGGAAATAATGGAACTGTATCACTAGGTAATGGTAAAAATAGTGCTCTATCTATCCGCTGCGTGAAGGGTAGCACGCGCCCCACCCATACCATAGATGTCGACGGACTGGACTTTTATGTAGCAGATGGCAATCTGAAGGCAAGCTTAGTCGCAGGAGCATATACCTATTCCTTTGCCACCGAGCAGGGATCTTTCACTTCCAGCACTACAGGTGGCGATTATTTCGGTTGGAATACAGTTCAGCCGGGCAGCGATGGAACTCAAACAGCATGGGATGATTCGCGTGACGCTTGCAGAAAGATAGGCGACGGAAATTGGCGCACTCCCAGAAAAGAAGATTTTGAGGCGCTAATGGGGACAGGATACAAATGGGGAACGTATTACGTGGCCGGTGGTGATGTAAATGGTGTATATTTCGGAACCACGTCAGTTCCGAGTCCGTCTAGCAAGAACAAATTTCCGTTCCTGCCCGCTGCCGGTTTCTGCTCAGGCGGCAGCTACATCAGCTCAGGTGAAGGCAGGTACTGGAGTGCCACGTTCGATGAATCCTCCAATATGGCGTATTACCTCTCAGCTAACGGTAGCAGTCTGGGAATGGGTAGATTTAATACCTCCCCCGCTTATCCGCTACGTTGTATCTATGACAAGTAAGCGTATCCGAACAAATTATTAAGAAAAAAGAAATGAAAGATATGAAACAACTCTTATGGATAACCGGGCTGACGGCAACAGCTACCGTCGCCCTTATCGGTACCTTGTTCTTGCTTGCTTCATGCTCGCAGGAAGACGGCGGCAACACCCCCGGCAGTGAAGACGCCGTTCCGCTCACGGTGACCACGGTTACCGTTGCGGCGAGCGGGGCGACTCCGGATACCCGTGCGGTTCCCGTCCCCGTTACAGAAGGAAAACTGGGAGTCGGTGTACGTGCCGGTAACGGCTACACCGCCCAAACAGGACTGGTATATACCTATGCCGACGGAGCGTGGACATCTTCCTCGCCTCTGGTGCTGAGTAAAGATGCCGCATCACTATATGCCTACTACCCGCAGGATGGGCATACCCCCGATGCCGGTGGTAATGTGACACTCACTACTCAGGCATACACCGCCATCAAGGACCTGGGCTATGCCCTGAATGGCGGCGGGAATGTGTGCTCCACGCATCCTTATGCCGGATTTGTGCTGCGTCATGCTTACGCCCGCGTTGGGGTGAACATTCTTTTTTCCAAGTACTTTGGAGATGCCGCCAAGTTAGATACTGTAGCCATTTCTGCCGGAGGAATCTATTCGGAAGGAACACAGAATATCCAGACGGGTACTTTCACTCCTGGACCCGGCATGGCACCCAAAATGGAATTGACACCCGGGGAAACAATGGCGGACATGGCAAGGGAGTATAAGGGTTATATACTTGTGGTGCCTTCGGCATCTCTGACCAGTGCCAAACTCTCCATCACGGTCAGCGGACAAAAGTGGGCGGCAGACCTTAGCAGTGCTCTCACAGCTTTAGAAGTAGGAAAGAGTTACCGCATCAAGGCGCAAATAGACTTGGTAGGTGTCGATCTCGTCATAAAAACGGTAGAGGTAGAAGAATGGAAAACGGGCACCTCCCATAACGGAGAAACTCAATTTGAATAAGTACCGATAACCAGAAAAAGGAACAGATAGAATGAAAATACAGATGAAATATCCCGCTCTTGCTTGCTGTGTGATGATGCTGACAACCGGCTGTTCACAGAACGAAGCAATATCTTCTTCTTATGCGAACGAAAACAACGCACGCGTGCCGCTGACAATAGCATCCGCCGGGTTGCAGACGGAAGTAACCACTACACGTGCCTCCACGGCATTGGGCGCAGGCGCATCCATCGGTGTGGTTTTGGGCAACGTCATTGAGGGTAAGTTCGAAACGACACATAGCAATGTGCGTTATAATTATGGGAGTACCAAATGGACTCCCGAATCAGAGTTGGTGCGCATCTACGTCACTTCGCCCGACGCATACGTATGCGCCTACTACCCATACAACGCAGCCGCTAACGATGCTCCCAAAGTGTCATTAGTTCCATGTGTCCTTGCCGACGGCGAAGCATCATTGGCGTATGCCACTATCCAGAATACAAATGCCGGACATAAAGAAATGAGTTTCAGTATGACTCAAGCCTGTTCATGGCTGGTAATCGACTTTAAACGCGGCAATACCAAGGATGATATCACCTTGAGTGAATTTTCACTCACTAATAGTGGACTTTATAAAGAATCCGTGCTCAATATCAGCGATGGAAGCGTCACAAATATTGCTGCCGACGGCGGCAAGGTGACCTTCACCGGCGACATTGCACTGGCTAAGAACACTACCGTGACCCGCAATCTCTCCATGCCACCCTCGCCTTCGCTAAGCGGCGGACTGAAAGTGAGCGTAAAAGTAAAGGAGTATGGCAATAAGGTGCTTAGCACCACCCTTACGGGACTTACCGCACTGGTGCGGGGCTACAAATATGCCGTGACGATTACAGTGGACGGCGATGGCATGGGCGTCTCCAGTGTAGAAGTATTGCCTTGGACAGAGACTACCGTAAACAATGGCGGCAGTCCTTTGGTACCGTTGCCTTGATATGACGGATATAAAGAAAAAAGGAATAAACGAATCACATATATCAGTAAATAAAAAATATCAAGATATGAAACATACAAGAATCAACATCGGACTGCTCATTCTCTTCTTCGGTCTTCTCTGCTCTTCGTGTTCGGAAAACACGGCGGTGGAGTGGTCTTATGGCGAAAGCGTGCCTTTGGGCATAGAGGAATTGAGACTTGAAGGAATAACCGACACCCGTGCCGGGGGCACTCCCGTTACTGCTGAAGGCGCCACTATCGCGGTGTTCCTCACTAACACAGGAGGATATACACCCATGTACAATAAAACCTATACCTACTCCGGCGGAAGTTGGAGTAGTACCGATCCTATATGCGTGGACAAGCGCATGGGCAAGGTAGTAGGCGTCTACGACCCGAACGGACTGGTGAGCTTCGGAGCAAACAGCACCGTGGCTGCCAACAACTTGCAGGCACAGGTGTATGACGAAACAAAACTGTGGTATTATGACAATACGAACGGGACGGATGTAAACAACACTACCCCGGCAGCTTTCAGCATGACGTGCGCCTATTCGCGTCTGTTGTTCAGCATCTCCTGCAACGCCAATTACCCGCTTGCCTGCAAGATAAGCCAAATAGTGATAAAACCCTCGTCGGGCAATTTTTATACCAACGCCCGGGTAAACATTGCAGACGGTAGCCTCACGGGAACTGCCGTGGCAAATTATACCATTAACACTTCCGCGCTGCCTGTAAACACCACGGGGATTGCTGCCGGAGCAACCGACACGAGCATTGACTATCTTTTCCCTGCACAAGCGTGCAACGGGCTGACCATAACGCTGACCGTTGACGGCAAAGACCTGTCGGTAACTGTCCCCAACAGCAGTTTCAGCGCATTTGCCCCGGGCAATCGCTACACGGCGCAGATGGAACTGACCAGTGCCGGAGTATCTGCCGTCACCATCCCCGACAACTGGACCCTAACCAATGTAAACGGGGGCAACAGCTATATCCCCGTGCCTTAGTCTATCAACCTCAATAACAGTGAATCACAATGAACAGAAAGCAAATAATGATAGCCTGCCTGCTATTGGCAGGTTGCGGTTCCGGCGAAGACGAAGCCTTCTTTCCGTACGGCGAACAGGTACCGGTAACTATCGAGACATCTCTTGATGCGGATATTATCCAAACCCGCGCCAACGTGAGTAGCGGCAGTATTGGTGTGTTTCTGGGAAACGTCAACGGATATAAACCGCAATACAACGTGCAATATAGCTATAGCGGTGGTTGGAAAGCATCCGCCCCGGTGTATGTAGGCGTTCCCAATGCCACACTTCACGCCTATTATCCTTACAATGTGGTAACCTTTACGGCAAACAGCACCACATGCACACTGACCGCACAGAAATATGACGCGGCAAAAGACCTCTGCTATGCAAAGACAGGTGGCGCAGCGGTATGTAATAAGACTCCCAATGCCACATTCGCCATGACTCGTGCCTATGCCCGGCTCAAGTTGTCCATCAAGCGGCATGCTACCAACTACGTGTCAGGCAACTGCAACATCACGAACGTGAATATCAAGCATAGTACCGGCAACAACTTCTTCGTCAGCCGTACGTTGGATATCAGCACCGGAACCAATGGCGGAAGTGCAACTGCGAACGGATGGACTTATGCCTTGAACACCGGTAATATAGCTGCTAATGCTACCAACACCGCCTATGATGTGTTGGTACCACCGCAGCCAGTAAGCGGCGGACTTACCATAACGTTAACCATCGACGGCGTAAATCGTGCCGTAACTGTTCCTGCCGCACAGTTCAGTAACAATCTGACCGCAGGCAAGCAATATACTATCAGTCTGATTATAACCGATGCCGAAATAATGTTGCCAGCCTCCGCAGTGACCACCAACGATTGGAGTAGTGTATCTAATCAAGATACCAACGCGCCGTTCTAAAAAAAGAGTATTAATCCAACCAAAGGAAAACGAAAATGAAAATAAAGACTAAAATATCAGGTAGCATATGGTTATTCTGCCTATTGTTACTATCGGGATGTGAGCGTGGTTTCGATTCGGAAGATTCCCTACCGGACGCAGGGTCCGACGAATTGATTCCTATCAGTGTACAGGTGGATGGAATAGAGAATTTTTATGGTGGAGCCGTGACTCGCGGTGGAATTACCGAAGAATCTTTCCGTCAGGCGTTGGATACATTGAAAGATTCGGGTTACGATGTGGTCACTACCTATGAGGCTGTTCAGCCCGAGCCCTCCGTACAGACGCGTGCCGTGTTGGCGAATGTAAGATTCCGGTTACTGGCTTATAAGAACAGCATATCGACAGCTAATTACGTTGGGCAGTGCGATTACCTCACTAACGGCAGTGGAGTTGCAGTAGCGCAGACGGCAACGATGGCACTAAAGGCGGGTGATTACGTATTCGTGTGCTACTCATACGGTACCAACGCTGCTTTGGCTGCCTTCAACGGTAGCTCTGCCACCACAGTTTCCGTTGCGAACGGTCAGGATTTCATGACATGGAAAAGCGCAACACTCAGTGTCACAAATAATGCAGCCGGGCAATACAGCCTCTCCGGCGTAGTCTTTACCCGCCTGTGTTCACAGATGGAGATATGCGTGAAGGCAACAGGGTTTCCAAGTAGTAATAATGTAACGTCTTGTGCCGCTACATTGAGCGGGTTAAGTAATACTCCGACACAATGGACCATAGGTGCTACCGACATACCTACAACCGGTACATCAGGCTCGGTAAATATAACATGGCCGAGTATCAATAGTGCTACGGTATACAGCAATAAAGTAATAATACTTCCCGCCAGCAACCGTCAGGTAACCGTTAAGTTAACAACGCTCAGGGCCAATAACAACACTAATTATGACAATAAAGTATCGGTTACGACGGCAGCAAGAGTATTTGCAAAAGGCGGTTCTTACCGAATCACATTGAAAGTTGAGCCAAATAGTATTGCAGGCTGTAATTACAACTGGGCAAAAGCTAACCTCTTGAGTTCCGGAGTATTTGCGGCAAACCAGAGTGATTATGGTGGGTTATTCGGTTGGAATACAACGACTACTGCGGTTGCTCAATACAATGCGGGTAACTACAGTACTGCAAACGATCCTTGCTATCAGGTGCCTCCCAAGGGTACATGGTACACACCAAGTGAGGCCCAGCTAACAAACTTAATGAACTGTAATAGAGGGGCGGGACCCGAGCATGGATGGTATTTTGCAAATAGGACTATTTTTTTGCCGGAAGCCGGCGACCGGCTTTCCAATGGCGCGAATTACGACGAGGATTATAAGGGTTGCTACTGGTCGCGAGACCCCGACGGGAGCAGTGCAAGGACTTTTTTCTTCAACCAGGATTTTAACATCGCCATCCGCACCCAAGGTCGCTTCCACGGCTTGTCCGTTCGGTGTGTTAAAGGAACATAAGTGACGTAGTCGCGCATTCGATGTTTGTGTGTCCGTCCCATCCCATCCTAAAAAAAAAAGAGCGATGGGATAAACTTTAGTCGAGATGACAGAACTGTTCTTTCAGTTGTAGGAAATAAGAGCGCACTGTCGGCTGGGAGGTCTCCGAATATCACCAGTCAAATCATTGCCCGGTGCTTCATACCGAAAGGGTGAGGTGTTGAACGGTAGGCAAAAAAGGTAGTAATCGAATTATCAGATGAAGGTAACAAAGAGCTGAACGTAAGTGAATCTCCGATGAGGTATCGAAAGATAACATGATGCCCGTCCCGGCGGATTTATAATCCGCCGGTTCCGAGTATGAGGATTTTTAATCCGCTCGTAACGAATGACTTTGAAACAGAAACAATTATAGAAAAGATAAAAGAACGTCCCGCAACCAAATATAACGAATGTGCAGAAGCGTCTGTCACCTGCCCCTATCAGGCATATTTCCGGAATAACCTCCGGGCGGGACGTCTTTTAATTTTACGAATTAAATTTTAGTATTGAACCCATGAAATAAAAAAAGGAGAAACACGCATGATTGAATTAGCAGACATAGCCACCTTGGCCTTTATCGCTTCGGGAGTAACATACCAAAGCGTGAAGTACTGGCGCAGCGACAAGCGGGTGCGATTGAAACGGGAACAGCCCGTCAGTCTGGTGCTCCGTGAGATGGTGGTGCCGGAAAGTATCACACACGCCGTAGTGGTTGTATTCGACCGTCGCGGCTGTCTCGTCCGTAAATTTCCCGAGAAGGAAATCATCCGGAAAAAGAAATACTGCAAGCTGTCCTGTTCTTCCGCCGAAGGCAGGATGGACTTCTGTGTGTTGTTCACCTCATGTACCCTTAGCCTGAGCGGCATCCACCGCCGGACGGACATCGACCGCCAGTTTGCCGGCATCAAAGACTTGCTCATAGCCGAAACCGGACTACAGGAAATCTCGCACGGAGCTTCCTTCGAACTGACACTCACCTCCGGTCACGAAGTCGCCACGGACGAGTCCGAAGCAACCCCGACAGCCCTCTCCATGCTGCTGCCTCCGGAACTGATGACCGACGCCATGGCAAAGGAACTCACCATCGACCTGCAACATTGCAGCGAAGCATGGAGCACCGGCAGCGTGCACTACACCGAAGGCGAACCGGACAACTGGCTTGCCCTGCGAAGGGAAGGCGAAAAGCTAATCCTGCAAATGCGTACCAACTTCTGCGCCCATGATCGCGAGGCCACCACCGAACTGCATACCGATGACCGCACTTATCTGTTGCGTATAAAACAGCAGGTAATGGGCATTCATCCCACACTCACCGTCAGCCGCCGCCTGTACGTCAGCAACGGAAAGAAAAACGAGGTAGTGCCGCTTACCGTCACCCCTGACAACGAACAGGCTACCTGGCGCGTCAAAAGTGCCAACGCCAACGACGGAGGATGCTGGTACACGGTCAATCCGCCTGTAGGCATCCACCAGAAAGGAACAAAGGCGCTGAAAGTACACCTCGAAGCCAAACCCGCCAACGTCCGCTCACGTTCACTGACGCTGACACTCGAAGCGGGCACATACCCTTTCAGCCAGACGACGGAAGTCACGCTGATGCAAGGCGTGTGCTTCGATTATTACATCGAATACCCGTCAGGCGACATCTGCTCCCGCCATAGCGGAGTGATAGAAACCCCGCTCGGTTACAGCGAGGCGGACGGATTGAAAACCTATACCGTATGCGTGGACAGTAACCAATGCTGGCGCATCATCCGCGACAAACAGGCGGACTGGGTGGAAGTGAGCGAGCCTGAACTGATGTCCGGACATTACGGCGGACGCTTCACTGTGCGTGTACGCTCCAATGCCGGCAAACGGGTGAAGAACGGATTTCCAGCCGCACGTCACACCATCCTTTCATTGATAAACGACACGGGCATCGTAAAAGACATCCTTGTCTATCAGGGCGGCTACGTCCGCATCCGCGGGCAATACTGGCTCGACCGTAACCTTGCCGATGACGGCAAGCCGGCTCCGGTAGCCATTCCTCTGGGACTGGAGGAAGGCAGCAAGGCCAATCACGGCAGTTACTTCCAGTTCGGCTGCAAAACGGGAGGATGGGCTGAAACGTATGTCTTCTGCAAAGGGGGCTGGTATAAAGGCACGGCGGAAAACCCTGCCCGCATACCGGAAACAGACCCTTCACCCGAAGGCTGGCGCGTACCCTCCCACATCGAGATGGAAGCCTTCATCAACCGCACCGCCGCACCTATGGAGCTGCAACGTGAAGAAGACCGCACGAACATCTGCATCCTCAGTGACGACGGCGTACCAGTGTATCTGCCCCTGTGCGGTCACCGTAGTCACATCAATGGCTGCAAGATAACAATTCCGCACGGGCATCGCTACTGGACGGGCAGCAGCCAAAGCCCCGTATATGGCTACTCGCTTTGCGTAGAACCCAGCCGCCAGATGTATATCATGCATGATATGAAGAAGTATGGTTTCCCGATCAGATGCATTTTGGATGAAGAATAAAGAGTAATAAAAACAACAAATATGAATAACTTTTTAGAAATGCTCAGTCGGGAAGTAGATAACCCCGACCATATCTATCTCTATTTTGAAGATGACAACTGGTATGCCTACGAGCAATCGGCCTGCCGGCTGAAACAAGTCGTCGGCGAATGTTGCATCCAGCAGGTAATTAGCCTCACCTATGAGATTGTGCTGATACGCGCCCGAATCAGCGGGCAATGTATGGAAGCTGAACTGGGAGACTTCCTGATCACTTCTCCGGGAGTGCTTATCTATGACACGTATCTTGAAATACCTTTCGGGTGGCAAAGTCATGTCATCTTCGACAGGTGGAAACAAACGGAACTCTCGGCGCAGCTCCCATGCGTAAAACTGGAGAGGGTATGATGTACCCCTTACATACAGAATGTTTAAGTAAATAAAAGTATAATGAAACGAATAAAAAACAACATTGAATGGAGAATAAAATATTGGTTGAATGATTGCGATACTCATACCATTTCAGTAGTCATCGCCGGATTTTTTACGCTGATGATTATCGCCGGGATTTCACTGATTCTATTGGTCGCCTGCGTGCAGATACGCAAGAGCAATGATATGGCAGGAAAAGACAAGGCTACAAAAGACACGATGCATATCGCCCGTTATATCCGCCCTGAAATCCCGCAGATGATGACCGACCCGCAGCAACGTGCATTCTATTATGTCAATCACTACTGGGACGGCTACTCATTGGCAGACACCGCCTTTATCCGTAGCGACGACACCGAGCAACTGTTCTCTGACTTTATCGGTGCATTGCAGTACGTAGACCCCGAAGAAAGCAGCACCGCATTAAAGCGCATGATGTCCCGTATGGAAGAGGACAGCACAGCCTATTCCCGCTTCTGCACCTTGAGTGAGAAGTATCTGTATGATGCCAATTCTCCCATGCGTAACGAAGATTATTTCATTCCTGTGCTGGAGCAGATGATAGGCTCCAAAAGACTGACCGAATACGATAAAATCCGCCCCATCGACCAACTGGAACAGGCGCACAAGAACCGCCCCGGAATGACGGCTACGGACTTCACATACGTCACCCCGAAAGGCAAATCAGAACGTATGAGCGCGATAAAAGCGGACTACACGATGCTCTTTTTCTATGATCCCGACTGTACCAGTTGCCAGGAGTTTGAACGTGTCTTCTCGGAAATGCCCGCTTTCCTTGACATGCAGGAGAAAGGTATTCTCCGTGTGCTCGCAGTTTATCCGGACGATAATGAAGAGGAATGGTTGCTCAAATCATCACAGATGCCGCATGGCTGGATAGTAGGCTGGAACAAGCAAGGTGACATCCGCAGCAAGACACTTTACGAAATCCGCGCCACACCGACGCTCTTCTTGCTGGACAAACAAAAGAAGGTGATATTGAAGGATGCAACTTTAGAGCAAATCATCCGGCATCTGTCAGCAGTTTATCCCCAGCCAATCGAGTAAAGTTTAATCAATAGCAATTAATAATTATGACAAGTGATAAGCAAAGTACCCTGCCGAACAGGTTAAAGCAATTCATATTGAACCTACTGATAAGAATAGTGCTCTATACTGTTGGAGCGGTATTGGTTCTGATAATCTTTATCAGCGTCATTTTACCCCTGTTTATATACCTTCTGATAGGAGATTATAGTATTGACAAACAGATTGGCAAGGAATACAGACTATCCGTAAATCACTTCAATGAATAAAGAACAGTTAATAGCCAATGCCGCGCGCAGAGCCGGAATAACCCAAAGAGAAGTCCGCAACGGATTGAATGCCATTATTGAAGTCCTGGTAGACGCTTTTGAAAGTGACACCAACGTTGCGATAGCCGGACTGGGGACTTTTCAGGTTAAGAAGAAAAGCAATGTGAAGAAGTACCTGCCGGAAGACGGCAGAGGCCCGATTAAGGGAGTGAAGGGTGGCAGAGCCATGTGTTTCGTCCCGGACCGGAGAGTCATCAAGTTCAATCCGGCGCCTTACATACAGCGGAGATATACAGATGACAACCGGCTACGTCCCGTCAATCTTGAAGATAAGGAAAAAGATAAAGAATCCCCGAAATGAGTAAGTGTCAGTCAAGCCTACATGAATTTACATCACGCCACTTCACCTCACTTTGTATGTTGTTGAAAACCAGTTAGTAGCCTACATCCATGTATCGCCAAAATGGGATACATGGATGTTCTTTGTAGCCTCAAATGTACCCTACATGGGGTAGTAAGTACCGTATAAATGTACCTACCCCCGAAAAAACTTCATTATAAGCCTTTTACATTAAATTTTATTGTCTATATTTGCATTCAGAAAGAAATCAGTATTAACCCTATCCATGTAGGGCTGTATGTAGGATTTGGAGGAATTAACGAAAAACATACACTGATAATCAATAACTTATCTTCAAAATATAATCAAAAAACGTCTCACAGTTGTTATTCTTTCGTCTGACAGTTGTCAGACGAAAGAATAACAGTAGTCAGACGCAAGTTCAACAGCTGTCAGACGATTAATTATCTACATAAACCAACCTAAATAATAAGAATAAGCCGATTAAATCCTACGAACAAAAAAACTAATTCTTTAAAGAAAAGCGATTAACTTTCACAGATATAAGAATTTTTAAATAGCAAATGCTAAATCATTCAAATAAAACACGTACTTTTGCGATTCATAAATTTGCAATTGATTGAAAGCTAAAACCATGATGGTGATACATTTCAATCGCCAACAAAAAACATTATATGGATAAATTCAGTTACTCTATTGGCCTCGGAATTGGTCAAAACTTATCAAGCATGGGAATCGGAAACCTTGCGGTAGATGATTTCGCACAAGCAATCAAAGACGTATTGGAAGGCAACCAGACGGCTATCAGCCACAATGAAGCCCGCGAAATAGTAAACAAGTATTTCGAAGAACTGGAAGCTAAAATGGGTGCCGTTGCTATCGAGCAAGGACAGGCTTTCCTCGAAGAAAACAAAAAAGGACCGGGCGTAGTTGTTCTTCCCAGCGGACTTCAATATGAAATTATCAAAGAAGGTACAGGCAAAAAGCCGAAAGCTACCGACCAGGTAAGATGCCACTATGAAGGAACATTGATTGACGGCACACTGTTCGACAGCTCTATCCAACGCGGAGAACCGGCTGTATTCGGTGTCAACCAAGTAATACCGGGATGGGTGGAAGCTTTGCAGCTGATGCCGGAAGGGTCTAAATGGAAACTGTATATTCCGTCAGAACTTGGTTATGGCGCAAGAGGTGCCGGAGAAATGATCCCTCCTCATAGCACACTCATTTTTGAAGTAGAATTACTCGAAGTATTATAAATAAAAAATTTCAAAGCAAAATGAAAAAAGTTAGTATTTTTATGGCAATCGCCGCTGCTGCAAGCCTTGCTTCTTGTACAGCTCAAGCTCCTAAAGCAAATCTGAAATCAGACATCGACTCACTGTCTTATTCTATCGGTATGGCGCAGACTCAAGGTCTGAAAGGCTATCTGACAGGTCGTCTGGACGTTGATACTGCTTATATGGCAGACTTCATCAAAGGTTTGAATGAAGGTGCAAACAAGACTAGCAAAAAAGACATCGCTTACATGGCAGGTCTGCAAATCGGTCAGCAAATCAGCAACCAGATGATGAAAGGTATCAACCAGGAATTGTTTGGCACTGACTCTACTAAAACCATCAGCAAAGAAAACTTCCTGGCAGGTTTCATCGCAGGTACTTTGGAAAAAGGCGGTGTAATGACTATGGAAGCAGCTCAAGAATATACTCGTACAGCTATGGAAACTATCAAAGCAAAAGCTTTGGAAGAAAAATATGCTGACTATAAAGCTGAAAATGAAAAATTCCTTGCTGAAAACAAGACTAAAGACGGCGTAAAAACAACTGCAAGCGGTCTGCAATACAAAGTAATCACTGAAGGCAAAGGTGAAATTCCTGCTGACACTTGCAAAGTGAAAGTGAACTACAAAGGTACTTTGATTGACGGAACAGAATTCGACAGCTCTTACAAACGTAACGAACCGTCTACTTTCCGTGCCAACCAAGTAATCAAAGGTTGGACAGAAGCATTGACTATGATGCCTGTAGGTTCTAAATGGGAACTTTACATCCCGCAAGAACTTGCTTACGGTGCTAGAGAATCTGGCAATCAAATCAAACCGTTCTCTACTTTGATTTTCGAAGTTGAACTGTTGGGCATCGAAAAAGATAAGAAATAAGAAAGTTCTTTTCTAAATAGAAAAAGGAAAGAGGTGCAAAACGTTTGTGCCTCTTTTTTTTGCTTTTTCCTATTTTTTTTCTCCGAAAAGAAGAATAATTAAAATAAATCTCTATATTTGCTTACTATTTGATAACAACAGGAAATTACAATTTATTATTATGGAAAGAATAGACAACCTCGACAGGCAGATCCTAGAGATTATCTCCCAGAATGCCCGCATCCCTTTTAAAGACGTAGCAGCCGAATGTGGAGTGTCACGCGCAGCTATCCATCAGCGTGTGCAAAGACTGATTGACCTAGGTGTCATTGTAGGCTCTGGTTACCATGTGAACCCGAAATCATTGGGATACAGAACTTGTACCTACGTGGGTATCAAACTGGAAAAAGGCTCCATGTACAAATCTGTCGTAGCGGAACTACAAAAGATTCCCGAAATTGTGGAATGTCATTTCACTACAGGTCCGTACACAATGCTGACAAAGCTTTATGCATGCGACAACGAACATCTGATGGATTTGCTGAATAACAAAATGCAAGAAATACCGGGTGTGGTAGCTACCGAGACATTGATTTCTCTGGAACAGAGTATCAAGAAAGAAATCCCCATCCGCGTTGAAAAATAATTGTGATGGAATTTCTAAATGAATATCACCTTGCGGGGTTATTCATCGGAATATGTACCTTTTTGATTATCGGCCTTTTTCACCCCGTCGTGGTAAAGGCCGAATACTATTGGGGTACAAAATGCTGGTGGATATTTCTGGTACTCGGCATAGCCGGTGTGGTCGCCTCATTAAGCATCGATAATGTGATTTTATCTTCTTTGCTTGGCGTGTTTGCGTTTTCTTCCTTCTGGACGATTAAAGAGGTCTTCGAACAGGAAGAACGGGTACAAAAAGGATGGTTCCCCAAGAACCCGAAGCGCAAATATAAGTTCTAAAAATAAAGTATCGTAGTTTTTTATCAAAAGGATTTGCATAATTCGAGGGAAAATACTACTTTTGTCACCGCATCCAACAAAGGATACATCGGACTTGTAGCTCAGTTGGTTAGAGCAACAGACTCATAATCTGGAGGTCCCTGGTTCAAGCCCAGGCTGGTCCACTGAAAAATTCCTGCAAGTGCTTCACTTGCAGGAATTTTTCCTTTTTATAGCCATCCTCCAACTAGAATAAAAGATAACTAATTGTTCCCAAACAGGTAAAAACAACAGCAACGGACAAAGCAGAAATGGCGAAGAATAAGCAATAGGGGAATAACACCTATAATATTAAGCTATAGAGTACCCAATATTAAATAATTCCAAAATGTTTCAGCGCTTTACAAAGCCCGTCATTCTCCACCGTATCAGTAACAAAATTGGCTGAAGCCTTGACTATCTCCGATGCATTTCCCATAGCCACTCCGATTCCGGCAACTTTCAACATAGGAATATCATTACCACCATCGCCGCAAGCCATTATTTCCGTCATTCCGATCCCATAATAATCAGCAAATACCGAAAGGCCGGTTGCTTTACTTATTCCTGCCACATTTACGTCAGCAAATAAAGGATGCCAGCGCGACAAGGAAAGATTAGGCAGAAACGACATCACTTTTTGTTCCATCTCATCATCGATATAAAAACAAAGCTGACAACACTCTTTCTTTTCAAACAGGTTTTCAATGTCTACAACGGTCGGGATAGGGTGTTCCACGATTTTAGCAATCTGTTCGACAGTCGGAGTCAGACGATTAACAAACACACCTTCATCCAATTCAATAGCGACTGCAAAATCAAAGGTCTTTGCTATTTCCATGGCTTTCTTAAAATCATCTTTCGGAATAAGGTGCTTTCTTATCACGGTGCCATCCCGCAAAACACAGTCGGCACCATTCAATGCAATAATTCCGTCATACGGAACATCAGCTATTTCATGAAGGTCGCCTGCCGCTCTACCGGTAGCAATGACTATTCGAATTCCACCGTCATGAATCTTCCTAAGGGCATCAACAGAGGATGGCAACACTTTATGAGTTTCAAAACTTACCAATGTTCCATCCACATCGAGCATGATCGCTTTTATCATAACATTTATATCTTTATTCATTCTTCGACAATTTAGAGAAGCAAATCGACTATCCTTGACTGATAAGTCAGAGCAGTCAATTAAACAGTGACAAAGTTACTGAAAAAATTCCCATAACAAATACAAACCTCCAACACATAAAATAAAAAAGGCAAAAGGAAACGAGATCCTTTTGCCCTATACCTATTGATACCAACTGAAAATTGATAGTAAACGTTTAGCGGAAGTCCTTTAATTCTTCCTGCAATTTCTGACGGGTAAAGAATATGCGGCTCTTTACAGTACCTAACGGAAGATTCAGCTTTTCTGCAATCTCACGGTACTTGAATCCTGAAACATGCATAGCAAACGGAACTCTGTATTCTTTCGGCAGAGCATTGACTACGCGATGCATTTCTTTTAAATCGTAAGCTCTTTCCGTACTTTCAAAACCTGAATCTTGTGGCAGGTTAAGGTGATAGAGGTTTTCAGTCTGATCGACAAATGTCTGATCGCGCACTATTTTGCGGTAATTATTAATAAAGATGTTCCGCATTATAGTATACATCCATCCTTTGAAATTTGTGTCGGGGGTATATTTATCTTCGTTATCCAATGCTTTTAATGAGGTTTCCTGTAACAAATCGTTTGCTTCTTCACGATCGGTTGTCAGTTTATATGCAAAACGGAGTAATTCATCCTGTACTCCTATCAGATCTTTCCTGAAGCTTAAACTTTTCATATACGTTATTTTTAAATTGTGAGTATTCGTTATCATCATTTCGATGTTGCAAGTTTACGCGTTTTCAACAAATGTGGCAGGTGAAGAACAAACATTGTTTAGGGGAAAATCTATCAGTTGATAGAATTTAGGTCATTTCTGATAGTATTCAGGTGGTTTTGAGACTGTCCTTATAGCGAAAATCCCATTTTGAAGTCACACCTGACTCAAAATGGGATAACACAAACAAAACAAACAATATTAGCGATTTTCACAAACAGCTGTCTTTTTCATCTTTAAAAATTCATAAGACTTAATTTAGAATCTGTTACTAAAACATTCTAATTATGGGAACAAAAGTATTATTTTCCGGCAAAAAGGAACGTAGAAATTAAGAATAGTTATAAATAATAGTTGTTTTATGTATAAAAAATTGTGCCTGACTATAAAGAATTGTATTTAATATTTGCTGCCAAAAGAGGCATAAATGCTTCATTTGACGATATTTTATAATATCAGTATTCCAAAGCGATGTAAATTCTCCTACTTCTTTTTTTCACTAAGAATTAATTTCTATATTTGGAGAATATACAACCAAATTCAGATTTACTATCTATGACTGATACCATCTCTTACCAATATGCAGCTCCTTCCGCACTGCAACGGTCAGCCGATCAGGACGAACTGTTTCTTGCCAAATACAGCGAAATAGAAAAGAAAGAAACACCCTGTTTCTTTTGGGGAAAGTTGACACAACCCTACATGACAGCACGCTGCCTCATCGCATTATCCAATGTCGTGCAGTCCAGTTTTAATCTGACACCGTCACAGCTTTCCATGCTGAAAGATCCGATTGTAACCGCAGGAAATGACCGCCTGCGTTTTGAAGGATTCTCTAATTGTGCAGGTGTATATGCCAGAGTCGACGTGCTTCCTGACGGACACGACGGAGAATTTCTGGAAAACGGGACAACAAACGTAGATTTTAACCCCGGAATGATTTCTGCCTTAGGAGGAATAGGCAGACAGGAGAATATGGTAATGTCGGTCGGTCCCAAAGAGGTGGGACTTTATCATAAAGGTGAGAAAGTGATAGAACGAAAAGTACCTCTTCCCGTGAAATGGATAAAAGGGTTGACTACAGTACAGATTTATCAATCCGTTGCGGAACAACTCTACTCCTTCAATCGCATACAAACCTTGCAACTCTTCCAGACTCTTCCGAAAAGTAGTGTGAAATGCGACTATTATTTAGTGATGCGCGGTCAAAAACCCGCCTTTTCACCGGTGAAAAGCATGAATGCCGTCTGCATTGGAGGACTTCATCGCTTACGTCTGCTCGAGCCCTTGCTTCCATTTGCCGATGAGCTGAAAGTCTTTGCGCATCCCACCATGCAATCTACCATTTGGCAACTTTATTTCGGTCCGGTACGCTTCAGCCTTTCTCTTTCCCGCGAATGTTGGAGAGGATTTTCCGGAGAAGGCGCCGCACTGGAATCTCTGCTCGAAGATGTCCCCGAAAGATGGATAGAAGCAATGGATAAATACAGTTATGCCAACCAACAGTTCAACCCCACTCTTTTTGCCATAGAGGAACATATTGACCTGGAGAAGGTAGATTCCCTCGCGGCACGGCTGGCAGCCATGGGGTTATTAGGATTCGATTTGGATGAAAACAGCTTCTTCTACCGTCGCCTGCCTTTCAAAACCGAACGTATTTTAAGTCTCAATCCTCGAATGATAGCTGCAGAAAAACTACTGGAAGAAGAAAAAGTAGAAATCATATCGAATGACGAGAAACGGACAGAAGCACGCGTGGCAGGAAGCGGAGGTGTCAGACATACGGTCATTCTCGACAGAGAAAGTGAGAAGGAGCGTTGCACTTGCACCTGGTTCAGCAGCAATCAAGGAGAACGGGGAGCTTGCAAACATATTCTGGCAGTAAAGAAACTAGTACAATGGAAGAACTAAAAAAAGAACTCGAGAAATTATCCAAGGCTTATGTGGATACTCCGGAGAATGAAGAGAAGATATTAATCCCTTTTGTCAAGAGATTACTGGAGTTACCAATGAAAGAAAGGCGGAAGCTGCTGCCGGTTATCCGGGATTTACAATGGATAAAAAGTAAGTTTGCCGGTTTCAGTAGTGAGACAACCTGCAGTGCGGCACGGGCACATTTTCTATCCGCTGTTCAGTTTGTCTGCGCCAACAAACGAGAGATGGATATGGCATATCATGTAAAGTTTGATATGCTTTGCAAACTACTCCCACTTTACTGCCCCACCTGGCTGATAGATTTTATCAATGATGACAAAACTTGGTTTAATTTCAATCTCAATTACGAACAGCTGATGCAGCTCATGGATATGGGATACCTCAAAGAAATTGCTCCAAGCCGCATTGCACATGTACTCCCCTGGATTACCCGCATCAGAAATAAGGAACCTAAAGGAAACGATACTTTCAACAGTGAGTTATTACTCAAGCGTGACATCACCCTGAAAGAACATATCTGGACGATTTTCGAATACGAATCGTCCATCGGCTATCAAGATAATTGCGCCAAAGAGGCTTATAAAAAAGGAGTTACCGCACGGGATGAAAGTATCAGTGCCGCTCTCTACCGCTTTTCGCTGGACGGCCATCTGGATAGAGAACGCCTATTAAAAGCCACACTCGCCACCTTCCACCGGAGTTTCAAAAAAGATATGGCAGGATGGTTTGCCGGATTCTTCGAAACTCTGCAACCAACTACCGGAGAACTGTTATCCTTGCAAGAAGAGATGATGCAAATATTCACCTCTTCCTATACCAAACCGGTGAACGTGATGTTGCAACAGTTGAAAAATATTGCATCCGAAGAAGGATTCCGTTATCAGGAATTCATCGAACGTGCAACCACCCTTTTCTTCTCCAGCCCCAAAAACTCGCTGCTTACCATTTACGCCCTCTTTGAAAAGATCGTCGCACAACATCCCGAGATGAAAGAGCCCTGCTGCATCACTCTCTGCCAACTCTTCTTGAAGAAAGACGAAAGCCTTCAAAAGAAAGCCGCTAATTTTATATCAAAATATGGAGACGTCTCTTCATCCAATCTCCAGGAAACACTGCAATCTTATCAACCGGAGATGTTTCAAAGCGTGCATGCGATACTCTCTTCTTTCAAACCGCAGCCTACAGAAGAACCCCATGAGCCCGATGCAAGTGTGGGAGAAACGGTACACATCTGCAGGGAAGACAACCCTATTCCCTTCCCCGCCAACAAAGAAGATTTCCTGTTCCAGCTTAGTCGTTTGTTCGACATGGAGGAAAGTTGGGAGATAGAAACAACCATCGCCGCCATCATTGCTTTCCATCCCCAATTGGACAAAGAAGATCTCAACCGGATGGAACCTGTTTTCCAGCGGGCTGCCACTATCGTTGCCAATAGCTGGGAGCCATACGAAGATCTTCTCGCTACCTTCCTACTGGAATATCAACGCTTATGGGCACAGAAAGATACCTCCAACACAGGATTTTTGAGAAATATGTTCACCCGACTGGAAGAAAGGCTGAAAGGAATAGATGAAAACAGAGGAGCTTATGACGAGCGCTCTTTCAAACGACTTGCCGACTGGAAACCCGGCTACAGCAACGCAACCTGTTTCACGCCCATCAAACATTTATGGCTAAATGTGATCCGTAAAATAAAAGGAGGCAATGCCTTCCCCCTACTTTCTACTCCCACCCATACCCCGGCATACGTACAGGCTACCGAACTGGTACGCCGGCTTGCCGTATATCAGAAAGCAGAAACGAAACCCTGTCCATGGGATTTCCAGCTAGCTATTGCCCGATGTGCTATGGAAGACAAAGAAGAAGCCATCGCCACCGCCCGGCAACTGTTGCAAGATGAATACCTGCATCTCTTTCTGTTCCTGTTGGATGAAAACACGCTACCCGAACCGCCCTACAATCATCCAACCGCCTGGATGGCCGCCGGACTGGTAAAAGCACCGGAGACGGAATTCGAAGCATTCAAATCTTTCGCCTGTAACACATTACCACACAACTATCTGACAGGAGACTACGAGTGGAAAGAGGTGAAACCCAAAGAGAAATCATACGAAACTGACAGGCGTCTGCTCCAACTCGAGTTCTACAAATGGCATACATATACTGAATACAACAGCCACCAGTTATGGCAGGAACATCTGATTATCAACAGTAAATATAACATGGATGATTCCCGTTACATGGAACCTCTGCTATGCTGTTTCCCCAACCGCCCGGAACCATTGATAGCCCAAATTATCACTTGCTACATGACTTTCGGCACTCCGCAGGAAGACAGCAAACGCACCCTCGCCTGTGCCTTGCGCATGCTGTTGTCTTTCCACTGCCCGCTCAAAGAGATGAGTTTGTTCCTACTAAGTGGTTCGCTGCTTTTTGTAGACAAAACAGTCCGTTCCTATGCAGCCGAATTATGGGTAGAAGGAATATCCACAGGAAGAATAAACAATCACCGGGTAGGAGAAATCCTGGCCCGCCTCATCCAGATGGAACTTGCTCCGCTAAAACGCTTCACCACACAAGTGTACGAAAGCATGTACAAACGAAGTACTTTCCACAACCAGCAACTGGAAGCACTGCTCACAGAATTTATAGGCGGATTGCCAGACAAACCCGTTACCGGACTCAAACAACTGCTCGAACTTTATCTGGAGCTATTGACCATCAACCACAGCAAGGTTACAGACAAACAACTCCTGCAACGCCTGCAAGAATGGGGCACAAACAGCAACCTGAAAAAAGTGACGACTTCACTCAACAACCTATAACAAATTCATGATTATGACCATAGAAGAACGCCTCAACGAGATAGTAGAAAAAGGACAAGGCGACGCCATCATCCCTTTTCTGCAAGGACTAACGCAGGAAGAACGAAAAACGCTTGTTCCCTGCCTTAACAAATTGGAAGAACACTACAATAAATTCGTGCAACTTAACGAGAACACATACGGTACACGCGGAACTCCCGAACAGCATCGTATCATCAATCTTACCGCCCTCGTCATCTATTCGCTAAAAGAATTCCGCAAACACGAATGGGGAATCTATACGGAACAACTGAATGAATTGATCCCATGGTACATTCCTTCCTGGATCGACAGTTTCTTCAAAGAGGGTGAAAGCAAGGAATTCGGCGGTTTCTATGGAATGAATTACGAAACTCTGATGGATTGGATAGAACAGGGAGTACTCACCCTAACACCCTCTCCGCAAACCATCGCCGGTTATCTGGTGAACTACATGAACAATACCGATTTCCTGCAAAAGCGGGCAATCACACTCAAAGAACATATCTGGTATCTGTTCCAATACGATTGCGGACAAAACTGGACGGATAATCGTACAAGCGGACAGCCTTATTTCTCTTTCAGATACTTCGTAGAACACGGTCAACTAGATCGTATGCGTGTATTAAAAGAATCTCTGCTTGCCGTCAACCGGAATCTGAACAAAAACCTAAGTAGTTGGTTTGCAGGCATGTTTACCGCACTTAACCCCAGCACAGAAGAACAACTGACACTACAACCGGAAATATTTGCCGTTCTGTCCGCCCCTCACAGCCGTCCGGTAAATATCATACTCGGACTGCTGAAGAACTTATGCACTCACCCACAATTCCAAGTTGAAGAGTTTCTAAGTCAGACTTCCGTGCTTTTTGCTTCGGACGTGAAAGCGATTCACCAAAACACACTGGCAATACTCCATAAGCTGGCAAAAGAAAGAAAAGAACATCGCGACACTATCTGTTGTGCAGCCGCACAAGGACTGATGAGCCGGGAAGAATCCACCCAAAGTAAGATAGTCAAACTTATTCAGACGTATGGAGAGACGGCATCTACTACATTAAAAGAGGTACTTTCCATATATACGGAAACCATGTTGGCTAATACTAAAAAGGAGCTGAAAGCGTATTTGGAGAATAATGAGCCGGAAGATTCCGCCTCTTTCACGTATGAGCCAATACTCCCTATCATCCGTGAAGACAACCGGATACAGGAAATCACTTCCACTGAAGACCTGATATTTCTAGCCAGCCAAGTGCTCGACGTGAACGAGATCTATCACTTCGACCTGTTACTCGGAGCCTTAGTGAAATGGGACCGGCAACAGGAAGCAAAACAAATCTCTCAATGGACCCCTATTCTCCAACGTGCCTACAAATTGCTGATGAGCGGAGGAAGTTCCCGAAATGGTATATTAGACCAGTTAATGGCCACCTTCCTCCTTGACTATGCCAAACTGCTGATTAAACGTTTCCCTGAAGAAGCCCAAGAGTTAAACAACTTACATCTGAAAATGGTACAAAAAGACGAACTTCAAAAAGGCAAATGGGGGTATCGTAATCTACAAAAACTCACCATTCGTGAAAAGACGAACAAAAAAATAAAGTTCCCCGTTCATAAGCAACTGTTATGCCGGACATTAGACCTTCTGGAAAGCAAGGAGAAACCTTTGCCCCTATTGTCCACTCCCACTCATACACCGATGTTTATCGCTCCGGAAACCCTGATAGAAAGGTTAAAACAATATCAGCAGGCAAATGCCGAACCGGACGATATGGATATGCAAACAGCACTTTCACGAGTGGCACTGGAAAGTTCGTCGCAAGAGCTTCCTCTGCTCCTCCGAAGTTTGAAAGGAGAATACCGGCACCTGCTCACTTTTTTGCTGGGAGAAAAAGACGTACTTCCCCAAGCACCTTTCAATCATCCTTCCTGGTGGATGATGGCAGGATTAATGAAATCACCGGAAACAATCTATGCTGAATTTAAAGATTTCTCCTATAATAAAAGTCCACGTGAATTTCTGACCGGAAACTTTAAATGGAGAACCTATCAGTATACTGACTCGTACACGGATTATAACAAGAAAACGGTAGAATGGATTTGTTCAACTCTTACTTTCGATATTCCGGAAAGCGAGAACTCTCATGTCATCAATAAAGACAAATATAATGAAAGAGTCAGTTACTATTCATACGATCCGCATCCGTTACTGGTTGAAATGTACCCACAGATAGAACGTTTTGACGACATACAGAACGACTTGCCACGTTTAGCATGGTTAACTCCCAATATACCGGAGCCACTATTGGTATAGTGCATCCGCAGCGCCATATACGACCCGACGTTAAATGAGGTAAGGGAAGCAGGTATCACCCAAGCTGCCATTGAAGCGCTTCATCAGTTAAGGCATACATGGCACGAAGTGTCTTATCTACTGGAAGCCACTTGCATGCTGGTAGCCGATAAAACTTCCCGTTCCTATGCTGCCGAAATCTGGATAGAGCGTGTAGGTCAAGGCTGCATAGACAGTGGACGCATAGGCAGCATCTTAAGTTCGCATCAACATACCGGCTGGGGACCGCTGAAAAGACTCACTGATCTGATACAGCAACAAATGATAAACGTCAGTCCGCTGCATAACCGGGAATTGGAGAAACTAATCGTGGCAATGTTGGCCGGACTTCCAGAAAAGCCTGTCAAAGACTTAAAGAAATTACTGGAAATATATGCGGAGCTGTTATCCATCAACCATAGCAAAGCCGAAGACGAACATGTTTTGCACCTGCTTGACGCATGGAAAGGAGTGGCCAATCTGAAGAAAGCAGCAGCTAATATCCAACGGTAAGAGAGGTAGCTTATTGGAGCTAAAGCCAAAAAGAAGTATCTTTGGCACACTAAATACAAAAGGTTGAATGATTATTCTAAAATATAGTTTAGCTATTTTCTGTTTACTGCTGACAGGATGCTCCTTCTTTTCCAGTCATAAGGAAAAGGAGAGCACTCCCCTCATGGAATACGAACAAACGACGGAGGATATACAACCACGCGAAGAATGTTCCACCGTTTCACCACCGGAGCGAAGCGAAATGGCTCTCTACATGGACTCATTAGGACTCGTCAATATAGCTGACCTGGATAGCAGTCTCGTTGTAAAACTGATGTATACACAGGCTGATAATTTCACAGGCGAAGTGCTTTACGACAACTTAACGGAAGCCTACCTGCATCCGGATGCGGCATACGCTCTGATAGAAGCACAAAAAGCCTTAAAGAAACTACACCCGTCTTATAGTCTTATCATTTACGATGCGGCGCGTCCAATGTCGGTACAGAAAAAGATGTGGAACGTAGTGAAAGGAACGTCCAAATATAAATATGTCTCCAACCCCAACCGTGGAGGCGGGTTACACAACTACGGACTGGCAGTAGACATCAGTATCCAAGACTCTCTGGGACAGCCCCTACCGATGGGAACCAAAGTAGACCACTTAGGCATGGAAGCACACATCACAGACGAGATCGGATTGGTACATAATGGAAAAATGAGTGAAACAGAGCGTCAGAACCGGTTACTGCTACGAAAAGTGATGAAAGAGGCCGGATTCCGTGCATTACCCAGCGAATGGTGGCATTTCAATTTTTGCAGCCGGGACGTAGCCAAACAGAAGTATAAGTTAATACCATAACCGACACTCAACAACCCCATAATCAGAGCTCGACGATTCATTGTAATATCCTATAACACAATAACACCATGATGCAAATCTCTCCTGAAACCCAACTTTTTATTCGCGAACATTCATCGGACGATGTACGTGTGCTGGCTTTACAAGCTAAAAAGTACCCGGATATAGATATGCCAACTGCCATCACCCAAATTGCAGGAAGGAAGGTAGCAGCCGAAAAGATTCCCTCATGGTGGGAGATCGAAAAGATATGGTATCCGAAACATCTGTCGCTGGAACAATGCTCTTCAGAAATCACCGCCCGCTACAAAGCACGTCTTTTGCAGGGAGATTCTCTGACCGACCTCACCGGCGGATTCGGCATTGACTGTTCTTTTCTTGCCACCGGATTCAAGTCCGCCACTTACGTAGAACGTCAGGAGGAACTCTGCGAAATAGCAGCACATAACTTTCCCGTACTGAATCTAAACCATATAAACATAAAAAACGAAGATGGAGTAACCTACCTGCAAGCAATGTCCCCCGTAGACTGCCTTTTCCTCGACCCCGCGCGTCGCAATGAGCACGGCGGAAAAACGGTTGCCATCTCCGACTGCGAACCAAACGTAGCCGAACTGGAAGAGCTTTTACTTCAAAAAGCCAACCGGGTAATGATAAAACTCTCCCCCATGCTCGATCTTTCATTGGCACTGAAGGAGTTGAAACAGACACAGGAAGTTCACATTCTGTCTGTCAACAACGAATGTAAGGAACTACTTATCCTACTCGGACAAACATCACCGACAGAAATCTCCATTCATTGCGTGAACCTCTCCACGAAAGGGACTCAAGAAGAACAACACTTTGTATTCACCCGCGAACAGGAGCAATGCAGTGAATGTACATATACGGATTCTTTAGAAACCTATCTTTACGAACCGAATGCCTCCCTTCTGAAAGCCGGTGCTTTCCGTAGCATTGCAGCAGCTTACCCTGTCCGCAAACTGCATCCCAATAGCCATCTTTATACTTCCGATACTTTCATTGAAAACTTCCCCGGAAGAATATTCCGTATTGTCAACCAGTGCAGTTTCAATAAAAAAGAAGTAAAGGAGAATCTGGCAGACCTGAAAAAAGCAAATGTAACTGTCCGTAACTTCCCCGCCACAGTAGCCGAACTCCGCAAACGAATCCATTTGGCTGAAGGAGGAGATACCTACTTATTTGCCAGTACATTAAATAATGGGCAAAAAGTTCTGATTCGCTGTGAGAAAGTCTGAACTATTTTCTATTTTTGCAAAAAAGAAACACAATCTAAACTAATCCAGATGAATCAAACACTCATAAAAGCCATTCTATTACTAATCGCATTCACCTTGTCCTGTCACACTCCACTTTTCTCACAGAGAGATTTTGAGCGACACGAGTTCTCTTTTCACGCGGGCTACGGTGTTATGTTCCATCACCCTCCTACACTCACGTTAAGTACCCATAGTTACCAACGTACACTCGCACAAGGCGTAAGCTGGGATGGACAATATAATTTCCGCCCTCTCAAACGTTTTGTCTTTGGAGGAATCTACTCCGGATTTTCTTCCAAAGGAAGTCATCCGGAAGGGAAGGACCATTTATGGGTTCATTTCATTGGTACTCAAATCGGAATGTGTAATGCTAACACCAAACATTGGCAAATCCGTGTAACAACTGGTCCCGGTGGAGTCATTCTACGGAACAACAGTGAGGTGTTCGGCAAAACACGGAAAGTGAAAGCCTTCACTATTGGTCTCCTGACCAATGCCAATCTTACCTATAAGCTGAATCCCAATCTGGGAGTCAGTTTAGGAGTACAATATATGTATAGCGAACTGCTTAGAATGAGAACCCACTATCACGGAGAAAGGGTTATTGTAAAACTCGATGGCAATAATGATACCAACCTCACACGAATAAATTTCACTACGGGATTATCCTATTATTTTTAACATTCACTCAAAAAAAGCACTATGAAGAAATATATACTCATTCTTTTTTCCATTATCAGCTTTTGGAGCTGTACGGAAGATGAATCGATTGACATTACAGTTTTACCTTCTGTCACCACTACAGGTGCCAACACCTTTGGCTGTCTGATGGACGGATGGATTTATGTGGGAGGACGATACCTGAATTGGGGGCACTCGTATGTCTGGACGTATGATTCATTCCACTACTATCCGGAGGAGGACAAACTATCCGTCAATGTTTCCGTCAAACCTGACATCAACATACACTTCATCATTTTATCTCCCCAGGAAGGCAAAGAAGCAACTCTCACCGATATACGGTTCAGAGGAGAAGAACTGGAAGACGGAACAGCTTTTATAAGCCATTTCGACCCAGAATTGAATATTATCAGTGCAACCTTCGGCAACGGCAAACGTCTGACTAACGGACGTTTTGATATTCATTATACAACACAACAGCAATAATGGCGGCGACAGTAATAACTATTCAGATTTACATTCTTCCCCCGCCTTATTGGAAGGATTGTTACTTTTCTGATACTCTTTGGGAGTGGTTGTCTCATTTCCATCCCGTACAGCCATATAGTGCGGCGACATAATTTCAATGCCGGCTTCATTAAATTTATCCTGAATATTCTGATGCAAATCCGAATAAATCTGTGCCATTTTATCTGCCTGTTTGATATAAGCATTAATTTGATAGACCGGATACCAGTCGCTCAAAGAAGTCTCTAACACAAACGGACGCGGATCATCCACCACTCCGGGAGTATTCAACGCAGCATCAATCAGTATCTGATTAACCTGTCGCCAGGGAATATCATAACCGATAGATACTTCCGAGTGAATAATCAGTCCATATTCACGTGCCGAAGTACTGTAGTTTACCGTATGAGACGACATGATAAATGAATTGGGAACAGTCACAACCTCATTTTTAGGAGTCCGAATACGTGTCACTAGAGGAGTCTTTTCGATGATATCTCCGGTGGTATCATTCAATTTGATCCGGTCACCCATCTTAAACGGACGCATATAAGTGATAACCAATCCAGCGATGATATTACCAATAACCGTACTTGATCCGAGCGAAACAATCAATCCGACAAATACCGAAATACCTTGGAACACTCCGGAATCGGAACCCGGGAGATAAGGATAAATCATCGCAATCATAAATGCATAGAGCAGGAAACGAGCGATATGGAAAGTTGGCATCGCCCAGTCCGGATAGAAGCCGTTGATTTTGAGCCGTCCTGCTTCCACCTCACGTGCCAGATACAAGACGAGACGTACCAAGTATTTCACGGCATACCAGATAACGATGATAGTAAACAATTTGGGCACATAGTCGATAATACCCACAAAGATACCGCGAATCGGATTCCATATATATCCTAACAGTTGGTATGCCAGTCCTTCCGTCTGGGGGAAGATGATGAAAATCAACGGTACGGTAAACAGTAGTTGCAATCCCATCAATATATACCGCCCGATACTGGACAGGAATACCAACAGGTTCGCCTGTTTCTGCGCATCCAGCAATTCATACCCCTGGATGGATACCGGTTTTATCTTCGTATCTTTCAGGCGCAGGATACGCGCTTTCAGTTTACGGAACAACCAATTGGTCAAGCGGAACAGGAAATACTGTCCCACAATTACCAACACAAAATAGAGCACACGCTTTGCCATCCGCCAAAGTCCGTGCTCCGCTTTCATCTCATGCAGTTTGGTAATGACGTTCTGCTGTCTTTCCTTAGCTAACGAATCACGGGAAACTCCTTCCCACAAAGCATCCTGATCGGTAAGAGAAAGCAGGACTTTGCTGCCGTACATCAAATCGGAAACAATGTCCGAATGGTCGATAGACACAGAATCGGGTTGTAGATTAAAGCGTCTTCCTATCTCTTCAATCGCTGCACCGGTCATTTGGGCACGTTGCTGAGGAGTATATCCGCCTCGTTTGGTGAAAAGGTAGAATAAGGTATCATCGTCCGCCACTACCGGTATTCCCTTAGTGAACTGACGCAGAGAGTCAATACGCTGTCGCTGCTGTACATACTTGACGGAGTCGGCAGTAGCCATCTGGAGCTTCATCTGCTCCATTTCCATCCGCATATTCGCTTCATTGAGCCGGGCTTCTTCCAACGATTTCCGCATATCCGCCAGATGGATAGAGTCCGAATCCCGTTTCAAAGGAACATGTCCGTTCGTTATTGTATCTCCGGCAAATATCTTCTTAACCGCCTGTTCCAACTGTGCCTGCGCCCCGATTGCCAGAAAAGAAAGGAACAACACCAGTAACGACCGTTTTATTTTATTTATTTCCATACCTTATATCCCTTGATTATAATTAAGGTTAATCTAACTTTTCATAAAAAACAGAGCAAACATACGGATTGTTTTTGACATTACCATTTCCAAATTGATTATCTTTGCCACTAAAAGAGAAAAAGCATGAATATATTATTACTTATCGGGGGATTAATCCTCATTCTTCTAGGAGCTAACGGATTAACAGACGGTGCCGCCTCGGTAGCCAAGCGTTTCCGCATCCCTCCCATCGTGATCGGACTTACCATCGTTGCATTCGGTACTTCTGCTCCGGAACTGACGGTCAGTGTATCTTCTGCTCTCAAAGGAAGCGCGGATATTGCCATAGGCAACGTGGTGGGAAGTAACATTTTCAATACATTGATGATTGTAGGCTGCACGGCATTATTCGCCCCGATTGTCATCACCCGCAATACACTTAGAAAAGAGATTCCGCTCTGCATACTTTCTTCTATTGTCTTGCTGATTTGTGCCAATGATGTATTTTTGGATAAAGCTCCGGAGAATATCCTGAACAGAGTAGACGGCTTGTTGTTGCTTTGCTTCTTTGTCATTTTCATGGGCTACACTTTTGCCATCGCTTCCAAGCCGGTTACAACGGAACAACAGGCAGAACATCCGGTCATAGAAGAGGAAACAGAAATCAAATCACTGCCTTGGTGGCAATCCATTCTTTACATCATCGGAGGCTTGGCCGCCCTTATTTATGGAGGGCAGTTGTTTGTCGACGGTGCCACGGGCATCGCCCGCAACCTGGGTGTCAGCGAATCGATTATCGGACTGACACTGGTTGCAGGAGGGACTTCTCTTCCGGAACTGGCTACGTCTATCGTTGCCGCATTAAAGAAAAATCCGGAAATTGCCATTGGAAATGTGATTGGTAGTAACCTCTTCAATATATTCTTTGTACTGGGATGCAGCGCGAGCATCACTCCTCTCCATCTTAGTGGAATCACCAATTTCGACCTGTTTACATTAGTAGGTTCCGGTATTCTGCTTTGGTTATTCGGACTGTTTTTTGCCAAAAGAACAATTACAAGAATCGAAGGAGCGATTATGATACTTTGTTATGTGGCGTACACGGTAGTATTAATTTATAATACATAAAAATAGAAAAAGGCTTCCGGCAGTAACACCGGAAGCCTTTTATTCCCACTAGCCAATTAAATTCTGATATTTATTTCACCTCCACAGTTGTCAGTATATTGACACCATATTTTCCATCGTCAGATGTCCACCAGGTAGTATTCCCATTCGCACAACGGATAGCATAACGGGGATTATACTTCAATCGATCTGAACCATCAGGTATCCACAAACCTAGTTTATACTCTCCGGCAGCCATTGAACCGGGTAATTGAACAACTTGTTCTACAGAATGTGTCAATGGTTTACATAATATATCACCCGGTTGGAAAGGTTGCCAATCCAACGGGTTGGTTTCCGTCAGGAACTCTGTGACTTTTCCTTTATCATCAATCAACACGAAGTAGACAGGATGTTCTCCAAAGACAGTGGCAAAACCTCTGTTCACCAGGTTCAGATTCAGTCGGTTTTCTTTTCCAGCTTGCAGATAATTCGGTAATTGAAGGGATTGCAATTCTATACGATAACCTAGATGATCGCGTATATAATCGAACATATTGCGTTTCACTTTCGTTCCGTCCTGTTTCCGGAAATAGCTGTCGGACACAGGCATGAGATGCTGGCGAAGAGAATCTTCCGTTATCATTGTCTTCTTCCAGACAATCATGGAGTATTCGGGAGGATTATTCTCATCAAATCTGTTATTAGGATGCTGTTCCTTATAATTATGGATAACGCTCAAGGAAGTGTAATGCTGGAGGAACAAACGTCTCGCTGCTTGCAGTCCGTCAATAATCCATCCGGCAGACGGACTGTCGGGATCGGCTCCTACACTCCAGAATCCCCAGGGGAGTTCTCCGTCCACTACGAGATAAGGAGATTCTGCTACAATCTGGTCGAATTTGACAGTTCCTTCGTGCATATCAGCATCCCACCTGTCAGGTCGTATGACAATAAAGTCATCGTGGAACGAGAGTCTTTTATACAGTTCCGGTTTATCTTTCAACAGGTTTTTAAATTCCGGAAGTCTCACCTGTACATTTCTGCCTTCGGGCACTACTGACAGTAATTTTTCCAATACCGCAGCCTTTGTCTCTTCCGAGTTCTCAAGCCCCTGAATAGAACTATGCCATTCGCCCCATGCACCAATCATTCCGGCTTGCACCACCAGAATCAAATCTTTATTCTTTTCCAAGAAAGGTTTCAACTGGTCCAGATGTTCCAGAATCTGTTCGCCGGTAGGACCGACGGCGGCTCTCCCCATAAAGTCCCGCTCATAAGCAAAACGCAACACCGCTTTCTTACCCAGCTTCTGTAGTTCATCAAAATAGGTTTGCATGGTTTGGAAGTTTTCCTCCGATAGTTTTTCACCTATTAAATAGGTAAGATAGAAATAGCTTTGAGCGAGTGACACACTGTCTGCTACATACTTTTCCGACAATTCTACCAGCTCTTTAGTAGGGCTATCCTTCTCATGTAGCACATCTACCGCTGTCTCCAGCCGGAATCCTCTTCCGGGATTATAGAGTCCACTTTCACCGTGTAAATCATCGACACAAATTCCGCGAAACTCAACAGTCTGCCGGGAATCACCGCATTCACTTGCCAACAAGGCAAATAAAACAGCCATCACACTGCCATACATCCAATTCTTCTTCATAGTAATATATTGTTTGTAGGCAAATATATAACAAATTGAAACACAACAATCCGTTATCACTCATTTCGCACAGTAAAGTATCAGCTTAGGATAAATAACGCAAAAGTATTGGATAATGCTAAAATTGTATTTGTCCCACCGCGGTAATTGCCCTACCTTTGCCTGCATCTCAAAAATAAGGTAATACATGAAAAAACAAAATTGGCTACTTTTACTTATCATTCTTCTGCTTCCGGCAGAAAATATAGTTGCTAAAAAGAAAACAGAAAAAAGCGATAGAGAAATCTGGTGCGAAATAATGTACCGGATGGCGACCCCTGTATTAAAGAATATGAGTGACGGTCTGTTGAAACAGAACATGCTTGTAGAACTAAGCCCCACATGGGACGGCCGCAACAAAGAGGTCACTTATATGGAATGCTTCGGGCGACTGATGGCAGGGCTGGCCCCCTGGCTATCATTACCGGATGATGATACGGCAGAAGGCATACAGCGCAAGCAGCTACGGGAATGGGCTTTGAACAGTTATAAGCAGGCTGTTGACCCTGCAGCACCGGATTATCTGCTGTGGCGTCAGGAAGGACAGACTTTAGTTGATGCAGCGTAATTGCAGAGAGTTTTTTAAGAGGGTACGATGCTTTATGGATGCCTTTAGACAGTGTTACCAAACAACGATATATCAACGAATTCACCCAGCTCAGGCGAGTGGATCCTTCATACAGCAACTGGTTACTGTTCAGCGCAACTGTCGAATCGTTTCTTCGAAAAGCAGGCGCACCCAGCGACACCTACCGCATTAGCTCTTCTTTACGAAAAATAGAGGAATGGTACGTAGGTGACGGCTGGTATTCGGACGGCCCTCATTTCGCATTCGACTATTATAATAGTTTTGTGATACACCCCATGTATATCGAAGCATTGGAAATTATCACCGAAGCCGGCAAACATAAAAAGATATGGAACATGCCCGGCTGTGATTACCACAAAGCAATCACACGCGCACAGCGATTCGGAGTGATCCTCGAACGCCTCATCTCTCCGGAAGGAACACTACCCGTTGTCGGACGTTCCATCACTTACCGTACCGGTTCCCTGCAAACACTGGCATTACTCGCCTGGCGCAAATGGCTCCCCGAAGAATTGACAAACGGACAAGTACGTGCCGGCATGACGGCCGTCATCAACCGCATGTTTGGAAATAACCGCAATTTCAATGAGAAAGATTTTCTTACGCTAGGTTTCAATGGTTCCCAACCCGACATTTCAGACTATTACACCAACAATGGCAGTTTATATATGGCTTCCCTTGCTTTTCTGCCGTTAGGCCTTCCTGCCGACGATCCCTTTTGGACAGATGCTTCACAGCCCTGGACTTCGAAAAAGGCATGGAATGGAGAGGATTTTCCAAGAGATCATTCTTATCATGAGGAATAATTGATAATCAGTATTATATAATAGTTTCCAGTGCGACTGGAAACTATTATCCATTACAAATGGAAACTATCATGTAACACAACTCTTTGTTTTTATTCCTTATAAGTAAGAAAATCAATAAATATCACTTTTTTGTGTTGTGGATGAAACAAGTAAAGAAGAGAACAGTTTAATAGTAGCCAAACCCTTGACTTCCTCTTTTTTATTTCGTATCTTTGAGAAAACAAAAAGAAGAAAAGCAAGATGAAATATACAAATATCAAGACATAAAGACGTATTATCAAGCATATATTTCCATATATATAAGAATCGAAATGGGAGAAGATCAGCACTGATCTTCTCCCATTTTGTTTACATAATTCACAAACATTTCTGAAATTCATCAAAAATAGTTTTTAATAAACTTGAATACCGTTTATAATAAACTCTTCAACTATTTATTAAAAACGATCTTCAAGTTTATTATAGAACTGTAAATATATTATCTCTATAGAATAACAGACTTATTCATATTTGAATAAGAGAGGTCACTAAACAGTCAATATTACATACAAATTTCTCATAATATTTTTCTTACACATATTGAAAATAAAGTAGTGACAGAAATATAAATTATTGCATTTTTGGTCAGTTTGAAGAAAAAAAAGTATTTTTGTACTGATAAAACGGTCGTAGTATATAACCAAAATTTCAGAATCATCATGGAAATGCGTTATTATGATAATAAGATGTTGTGGCGGAGGTGATCGGGTAAATAAATGCCCAATATTATGTGCGGCATTAGCTGGTTGCCACTTTGTGAAATAAAATAAATGAAATAAAGAATGAATGGCTTTGACTTTGTTGACTACACAGGTGAAGAGTTACCTTTACTAGTGAATATTGGATATTTTATATAGTGACTATATTTCAGCAATAATCTTTCAGTATATTGAAAGATTATTGCTGTATTTGTTTCAGTAAATAAGATGAGTATGGAGAAAAGAGTGATTATTTGAAAACCATCTTCATCGGTCTGCCTATCCAGACTTGTGGTTGTTCAAGATTGAAAATAGATGCTATGGTAGAAGCTACATCATATTGCATCATGCTTACGTCATCAAAACGAAGTCCTTTTTTAATATTCTTGCCGGAAATGATGAAAGCTGTTTCCATTTCTTGCATTGTCTTGCCGCCGTGCCCTTTGTCAATGCCGCCATGATCGGAAGTTAATATAAAAATAGTGTCATCAAGGATTCCTGCGTCTTTTACAGCCTGGACAATTTGACCGACATATATATCCAACTCTTTGAGTTTTTCATAATATGCGGGAGTATCATGTCCTTCAGTATGTCCGGTATGGTCGGGACCGTCGTAGCAGATGGCAACCAACGCTGGATGTTTCTCTTTTATATAGGCTGATGCCATATTGCCTAATTCTTTGGGAGTTTTGTTGCAATCGGCAACATGATAATGATAGTTCAGAGAAAGGGTGTCCACCAAATATTTGATGCCTTCCCATTCATACAAACAACCGATTTCTGCTTCCGGGCGGGCGTCGCGTAATAATTGGAAAACAGTAGGGAAAATACCATTTTTATTTAATACACGTGACGGAAGTTCCGGAGTTTTGGATCCCCATTCGGTGTATCCGTGCAGTTCCGGACCGGCTCCCATAAACATGGATGCCCAGTTGATGGCGCTGGACGAAGGAAGTGCGGAACGTTTCTTTAATGTATAGGATCCGTTCTCCATTAATTGTTTGACATTAGGCATATCCGCTTTGGGAAGGCTGTATGCGCCCCAGCCATCTAAACCGATGAAAACAACGTGTTTAGCCTTGTCTTTTCCTTTGGCATTACAAGAATATGTGAAACAGAAGAGTAATGCGAATGTAGCGAGCAATGTTAAAAGGCTTTGTCTATTCATGATACTTTTATTTAAATGGTTAATGTTTTATTCGTTGTTTAATGAGCTGTCATCATTGATGATAAGCAAAGGTAGGGCTATTTTGAAAGGCAGACAAATATAATATTAGCAGATACTAATACTTTTTTCTATTTTCCTTGAAACTATATGGTTTGCTTTTTGATTTTCTCATTTGATAGCTTTTTTTAGAGAAACAAAGATGTATTATCAATATTTATAATCAACCAAAAGAAAAGTCATCCTATAACTTAATTATAGACGAATTTCAAGAGTTCTTTTACATCAATGAAACAGTATACAGTCAAATGCAAGACATTTGGGATAGATATAAGGATACTACCCACGTGAATTTAATTGCCAGTGGTTCTGTCTACCCCCTTATGCACCGTATTTTCATGGATTATAAAGAGCCCCTTTACGGGCGTTGCGATAGCGTAATGAAATTACGACCGTTTGAAACTACTATTCTGAAAGAAATATTATCGGATCATAAACCTAACTACACAAATGAAGACTTACTAGCTTTGTACACGTTTACAGGTGGAGTTTCCAAATATATAGAGAATTTCATCGATAATGGCTGTATGAATGTTGATGAAATGATTGATTTTATGATGCTCCCAGATTCCATGTTCCAAAACGAAGGAAAGACGCTATTGATTCAAGAGTTTGGAAAAAAATACGGAAATTACTTTGCTATTTTATCAGCAATAGCGAATGGCGACAATACGATTCCAAAACTCAACGACACGACTGGGGAAACAACGGTTACCGGACATTTAAAGCGGTTGGAAGAGGATTATGAATTGATAACAAAGAAACGACCTATTTTTGCAAAAGACGGAACGCAAACTGTCCGTTTTGAGATATCTGACTTGTTTTTGCGCTTTTGGTTTCGTTATTTCACAAAGTATAACGATCTCATTGAAACAGGAAACCTTGAACTGTTAGGAAGAATAATAAGGGATGATTACCCAACCTATTCAGGGTTAACGCTTGAAATGTATTTCCGTCAAAAGATGGCTGAAAGTAAAGAATTCCGGAATATCGGTTCCTGGTGGCAGACAAAAAAGGAAAAGATTCCTTGTGAAATTGATATTGTGGGGATTTATGCAGATGATAAGCATGCATTGGTAGCCGAAGTAAAACGACAGCGCAAAAACTTTAAACCAACAGAATTTGGAGAGAAAGTAGAAACAATCCGTACTAAAATCCTCGCTAAATATGAGATAGATAGTCGTTGCTTAAGTATGGATGATATGTAGCAAGTGTTTTTCGCGGGTTATGAAAATCAAGAGAATGGTTTCATTCAGAATAGATTGGAATAGCCATTAATGAGAAATATTTAACATACTGAAAAATGCGGAGAATAAGACCTGTTTTATCCGCATATATTGCGGAGAATAACAGTATTATTCTCCGCAATACTTTTATAGAGCCAATTCATAGTTAGTGCTTCGTCCGCCTTCTTCCGTTTTACGTAATATTCCTTTATTTATTAAATCCTGTATATCACGCAACGCAGTGTCAGGAGAACATTTTGTGATTTTTCCCCATTTGGAAGAAGTCAGTTTTCCATCGAAACCATCCCAAAGCATATTCACCATCCTTATCTGCCGTTCGTTCATTGAAATCGACCGATGCTTATCCCAGAAAGTTGCCTTCTGTAGAATTGTACGAATTGATTTTTCAGTATCAAGCAATGCAGCTTCCAAACAATCGAGAAACCATTCAAGCCAGGCAGTTATATCCAAATCACCCTTTTGTGTTTTCTCCAATATTTCATAATATCCTTTACGCTGCTTCCGTATTTCAGCAGACATACTATAGAAACGATGTGGCATTTCATCTGCACGAGCCAGAAACAGATCAGTTATCGTTCGGGATATACGTCCATTTCCATCATCAAAGGGATGAATGGTAACAAACCACAAATGAGCAATAGCTGCCTTCAATACCGAATCTATCTTTTGGCTGTCATTTGCCCAAGCTAAAAACACACTCATCTCATGAGGCACATTATTTGAATCAGGTGCCTGATAATGAATTCTCTCTTTCCCCATTGCACCCGATATAACTTGCATCGGTTCCGCACCTTGTCGCCAATCAGCAACTGTTATTTTATATGCACCGCTTCGTCCTGTAGGAAACAAAGCAGCATGCCAGTCAAAAAGACGTTCATCTGTCAATGGTTTCATATAGTTTTGAGTAGCGTCTATCATTACTTGTACTACGCCATCCACATAACGATCCGCATCCGGCAATCCTTCTATTTCTATTCCCAAATGGCGAGCTACAGAAGAACGTACTTGATCAACATTCAATATTTCTCCTTCTATTTCTGATGATTTTGTGATATCAGACGTCAGCGCATCAAGCATAGCATTGTTTTTTAGTTCAAAACCCAATGCGCTCATTTTACCTACAAGTTTACCTTGCAAGCCCCGGACTCTACCTAATTTATAAGATAGCTTTGAGTCATCCCAAGTAAAAAACGGCCAGTCTTCTCGTTGCCAAATATAGATGCATTCCATATTCTCCGTATATTTTGCGGTAAATATAATCATAATATTCTGCATCAGAAAAATAAAGTACATCCTTTCTTTTTATAAGCAGACAGCTCGTTTTAGTAGAGGAGAAGATAGACAAACAAAATATACGTGCATCTAATCTCCATATCAACAAACAGATCCTTTTATAGAATTTTAGTATTATATTAAAGAGATTACATCGCTCTTTTTACTCATTTTTATGCTTTTTGATAAAATTGTATTAGCAAATGATAAGATTCTATTTGTCCACAACCCAGCAACACGATACCTTTGCAACAAGTTAAACAATCAAAACAATTTAAACTATGAAAAACAAATTACCTCATTTGATTGGAACAATATTTCTGCCAAGATCCACAATTTTATATACTACATATAAGAATGGTGTAAAGGATAGATATATCGAACAAAGACATTCGAGAAACAATCAAAAAACAAACGGAGAAGAAAAACATTTAAATCATAATTAGAATGAAAAACATTACTTATTTTTTATTGTGCTGTCTACTATTTGTATGCAGTTCACTACATGCCCAGCAAATGGACATCAAAGGAATAGTTTCCGACACTTCAGGTGAACCGTTACCCGGTGTCAGTATTAGTGTAAAAGGTACAACCTCCGGAACAATTACGAACATGGATGGTCAGTTTAGTATCCGTGCAAGAAAAGGAAACATTTTAGTTTTTTCATTCATTGGATATCAAACGGCAGAACATAAAGCTACCGATGCGCCTATGAAAGTAACCCTTCAAGAGAGTTCTGTTCAAGTAGATGAAGTCGTAGTCACCGCATTAGGTATTAAAAAAGAGAAAAAAGCATTGGCATACTCCGTAACGGAAGTCAAAAGCGAAGAACTGAATCGCGTTAAAGTCTCTAATATTGCCAACAGTCTGGTAGGAAAAGTGGCAGGTGTAAATGTCGTAAAGCCTGCATCCGGCGTAATGGGATCAAGTCGTATTACCATCCGTGGCAATGGCTCTTTGAATGGCAGTAACCAACCTTTATATGTAATCGATGGTGTGCCGATGAACAACGGAGGCTACGGTCAAGCCGGAGAATGGGGCGGCTTTGACGCTGGTGACGGTATTTCTTCAATCAACAGCGAAGATATCGAAAGCATGAGTGTGTTGAAAGGGGGAACTGCGGCTGCATTGTATGGCTCGCGCGCTGCCAACGGTGCAATCGTCATTACTACCAAAAAAGGAACAGCAGGAAAAGTCAGAGTAGAATACAATATGTCCTACACTAAAGATTCTCCTATACTGAAGAATGATGACCTCCAATGGGAATACGGTTGTGGCGCCAACGGTATGAATCCGGACCAACTGGCTATAGCAACAGGAGCCGGATATGGAATGACACCGGAACAAGCTATAAAACAGATAGCCCCAGGGTTGGCAAAACAAATGAGTGTCATGAGTTTCGGAAGCAAAATGGACGGTTCAAATGTTACTCAATACGATGGCATCTCCCGCCCATATTCACCATCCGCCAAAAACAACTTCAAAGATTTCTACGACAATGCCTGGTCAGTGACTAACAATATCGCCGTATCTGGCGGAAATGAAAAGATTCAATTCCGTGTTGGCGCAGGCGACCAGCGTTTTCATGATATGCAACCGAATTCAAAGTTGGAACGCAACAACATCACATTGAATCTGACTTCGAAAATGAACGAGCACTTCTCGCTGAAAGCAAATGTAATGTATGTACGCGAACGTGCTAAAAACCGCCCGAACCTGGGAGATATTACCTCTAATGCAAATGCTTCCTTATGGCAGTTGTCGCCCAATTACGGTCTTTCGGATATGAAGGTTACTAACGACGACGGCACAGAATATGAAGTCAACGCCCAAGGTTATGTGATCAATCCTTTATTTGTTGTTTACAAGAACAGTCAGAAAGATGCCAAAGACCGTATCATCGGTTCTATTGAAGCACAATATAACTTTACACCCAATTGGTACTTGCGCGGTCGTGCCGGTGGTGATATGATTAATCGTCGTGCCGAAAATGTCACCCCTTGGGGTACAGCCCGCGGAGCTGTTAAAGAAGGGAATATATCCAACAGTGCCGAATACCATGGTGAATTCAATGCAGAAGCTATAGCCGGATATACCAACTCATTCAAAGACGGACTTCTAAACGTCGATGCATTTGTCGGTTGGAATACGATGGCAAGCTGGTCAGACGTGACTAGTTCTTATGGCGACAATTTTGTTGTACCAGGATTCAATACGATCAATAATACCAAAACCAAATCCGGTGGTCATTCTACTTCCGAGAGTTATATAAATTCCCTCTTCGGACAAGCCGAAATTTCTTACAGAAGCATGGTGTACTTAACCTTAACAGGACGTAATGACTGGTTCTCTGCACTCTCTTACCAAGGAAAGACCTCTCCTAATCATATCTTCTATCCCTCTGTCGGATTAGGATTTATCCTAAGCGAAGCTATTCAGATGCCCGATTGGTTTCCATTCCTCAAATTACGCGGTTCGTGGGCACAGTCCGGAGGCGGTGTAGGAGCCTACCAATTAGGATTAACATACAGTTACTCGGATGCATATAAAAAATATCCTGTCGGCTCTATCGACGGTTCCACTATTCCGAACTTAAACCTGAAACCCCTGACTTCTATTTCTTACGAAGGTGGTTTTGAAGCCAGATTCTTTAATAATCGTTTCGGGATTGATTTCACGTATTACGTACGAAATACTAAAGACGATATCGTCAACGCCGGTATATCCGAGGCATCAGGATATAAGAAAGTAAAAATCAATGCAGGTAAAGTGAAGAATCATGGTATTGAATTGTTAATTACAGGCACACCGGTTCTTTCCTCTCACTTCAGATGGGATACTTCTTTCAACTTCGCTTACAACAAAAGTGAAATTAAGCATATAACAGATGATGTCACCGAATTCGAACTGGCAAGATCCCGTACCGGTCACGACAGTGATAATTGTGGACCGGCTTGGATTTACCAACAAGTAGGGCAACCTTATGGAATCATCAGAGGAGTGACCTTCAAACGTAATGACAAAGGTGAAATCATGTACGAAAACGGACTTCCGATGAAAGGGGAAATCGAAAAATTAGGCGAAAGTGTACACCCTTACACTTTAGGATTCAGCAACTCATTTGAATGTCACGGATTCACATTGAGCTTCCTCCTCGACGCTAAATTCGGTGGCAAGATGTATTCTCAAACAAATGCTCACATGATTATGTTCGGACGACACGCAGATACACTTCCGGGACGTGAAGACGGCATTATAGGCCTAGGAGTGAAAGAAGATGGCGTAACTCCGAATGATGTAAAAGTTTCGGCTATGAAATATTACATGGCATTGTCAGGTATCACGGAGAATTGTGTTTACGACGCCTCTTTCATCAAACTGCGCGAACTTTCTTTCGGATATAACTTCCCGACAAAATGGATCCGTAAAATAGGTTTATCAGCATTATCACTTTCTGTTGTAGGACGTAATTTATGGAACATTTATGATAAAGTGCCTCTGATAGACCCCGAATCTTCTTTCAATATTGACAATGGACAGGGATTCGAATCTTACGGTCTTCCTGCCTCACGCAGTGTCGGTTTTAACCTGAATGTCAAATTTTAAATAATAAAGAATATGATGTCAATCACTAATATAACAAAACTAATAATGGCATCCACACTAACTTGTATGGTTTGTGCCTGTGACTTTGCCGAAAAGAATATAGACCCCAACAGTCCTACTTCGATAGAGCCTGGTCCTTTGTTGACCTACACTCAATTGCACACTACTACCGGTGGTATATCCAAAAACATTCAAGTTGGAACCTGCATGATGCTTGTACAACAAGCCGCTTCTTTGAACAACGATATGCCTGGCGATAAATACTACCAAATGGAATCTTATGCCAATACTTTCTTTAATGACACATACGGTGACCTGATAAAGAATTGGCGTGAACTTGAAATAAGAGCCTCGTCCGATGCTAAATATTCCAATATACTCGGCGTAACGAAAATCTGGGGAGCCTATCTTTTCCAGCGTTTGACTGATATGTATGGCAATGTTCCTTACACTGAAGCCGGATTGGGATATTATCAACAAATTTACAAGCCGAAATATGATGACCAGGAAGCTATCTACAAAGATATGATTCAGCAAGTCAAAGACGGAATCCGGCTGCTTGACGCCAACAATCCGGCAATAGACGGTGATTTATTCTACAACGGTGACATCAACAAGTGGAAAAAGTTCGGAGGTTCGCTATTACTTCGTTTGGGAATGCGTTTGTCAGAAGTTGCTCCCGATTTGGCAAAACAAACAGTAACCGATGCAATAACTGCCGGAGTTATGAACCAACCGGAAGATATGTGCCTTTTGGAACATGATGCGAGTGGGAAAGATGCATTCAAAAACCCGTTAAGCTATCGCTACTTGGATGATAATTTTATTAAAAGTGACGCCGTCAAGATTGGTAAAACATTCATGGATTATCTCAAAAGCACCAATGATCCGCGCATTCACGTATATTGTTCTCTAAAAGACGGTGATACTACGCTTAACAAGCAATTCGGATTACCCAACGGCTACGATACACATACCATATCAGGCGCACCGGCTGGTAGTTTCGTCGGTTTGGAGAATACTTCAAATTTCAATATTAACACAATTTTAAAATTAGATGCTCCAACCATCTTCCTTATGCCGTCCGAAACAAAACTATTGCTGGCCGAAGCCGTACTAAGAAACTGGACCAATGGAAATGCGGAGAATCTGTACAAGGAGGCTATCACTTCATCCATGAAGGAACAGGAGATCGCTTACGGAACGAACGGTAAAATCACAGACGATGAAATCAATACCTACCTCGCCCAGAATTTGTTCAGTAGCGCAAGCACTACAGAAAAGAAACTGCAGATTATTGGAGAACAATACTGGGTGGCAACCTTCATCAATGGTTACGAGAGCTATGCCAACTGGCGCCGTACAGGATATCCCAAGCTTACTCCTACTAATTACAGTGGCAGTATGAGTCCGGGAGTTATCCCAACCAGGATACCTTATCCAACGGATGAATATACCAATAACAAAGCAAACATAGAAGTTGCCAACCAACAGCAAGGTGTTGACAAAGTCACTACGCATGTGTGGTGGGATGTCGACTGACATAAGCCAAACCGATAATAGGTATTAACAGACTCCAGGAGGGAGATGCTATATGAAGCAGTTCTCCCTCCCCTTTACAACTAAGATTCAGAAATTTATGAAATTAAATTATATCCTCGCCTTTAGTGCACTATTATGCAGCCCGCTTTGTTCAGAAGCCTCTGTTGCTATGACCACAGAAAATCCGCACAACTCCGGCATCGTCATCAAATGGAAGGATTGCAAACAGAGAATAGACGGATTCGGAATAGCTCAAGCCGGCTGGGCAAAAGAATTGTTCGCCTTCAAGAATAGAGAGCAAGTCATGGACAAGATGTTCGGCAAGGATGGACTGCGCTTGAACATCCTAAGAGGAGAGATATTCCCACATTATTGGGAAAATGAAGATGACAAGGATTTCAACCTTAACGACGACATCCATATCGAATTGAGTGATTCTGATTTCATCAACAAATCCGACGATTTATTGAGACGAGGACAGTTATGGCTTACGTTGGAAGCTAAAAATAAATACCACATCAGCAAATTAGTATTCTCCACATGGAGTGCCCCTGCCTGGATGAAAAGTAATGGAGAAGTTTCAAACGGCCGGCTCAAGGCAGAATGTTATATGGATTTTGCCAATTATCTTGCCGATTTCTACAACGCTTACAAATCTAAAGGCATTGCCCCCTATGCCATATCACCATCCAACGAACCCGGTTATGCAGCTCCTTGGAACTCTTCTTTATGGACGGCAGACGAAATGGGAAAGTTTATCACTTCATATCTCGGTCCAACCTTTCAAAAAGAAAATATTCCTGCTAAAATCATATTTGGAGAAAATCCTTTATGGTCTGTTTGTATGCCGCAATTAAAAATGGTTTCATCCAAAGATTTCACTGATACAATTCTTCAAAACTATCCTGAAATCAAAAGTTTCAATCTCATTGCCGCCGGACATGGCTATAGCTTGTCGCCTGATATAATGCCGATACAAGTAGATAAAAAATATCTTAAAACCCCGATTATGCCATTTGAAATGGCAGAGAAAGCCCAAATACCGGTATGGGTAACAGAAATAAGCGATGTAACTCCACTCGATATTTCTATACAAGACGGATTGAAGTGGGCTGTTACTTTTCACAATTACCTCACTAAAGCAAATGTAAGCGCAATTGTATGGTGGGGAGGAGCTATGCCGACAGCTAACAATGAAAGTCTTATCATTTTGGATAAAAACAGAAAAGATTTTCTATTATCTAAAAGGTATGATATCTTGGGAAACTTTTCTCGCTATATTCCCGAAAAAAGTACACGGATACAAGTAACCCAGTCTAATGGTGTTCCTCTTTTGATATCTGCATACAAAAAAGATAATAAATATACTCTTGTTACAATTAATCCATCCGGACAAACAATTCAAACCAGCCTTCGCCTGGATGGAGCAGATATCAATGGCTCATTAAAACAATATATTACCACTGAAGACAGCAGATGGACTGAAACAACAATTATTCAGGAAAATAAAAAAAATTATAATCTTACAATACCACCATTTAGCGTTGTTACATTTGTTGGGAAAGTCCGCTTATAGTCTCCGTTTATAGCACCTGTTAAATAAAGAAAAAGTTATGTCCAATTATAACGAACAAGAATTTATAAAATTCAAAGATTCATATTTTCAACTTCTAACTCGTAAGAATCCGGAAGATAGAAGCCATTACAACGGGATCCTTCAACGTTACTTATATCCTGTTATCACTGCAGAGCATATCCCTTTGGAATGGCGTTACGACTTAAACCCCAAAACAAATCCATGGCTAATGGAGCGGATTGGCATCAACGCCACCATGAATTCAGGAGCTATCAAATGGAAAGGAAAATATCTAATGGTAGTTCGTGTGGAAGGAAACGACCGCAAATCATTCTTTGCCATTGCCGAAAGCCCTAACGGAATCGACAATTTTCATTTCTGGGAATACCCGATACAGCTACCGGATACAGATCCAACAGAGACAAATGTCTACGACATGCGCCTGACGGCACACGAAGATGGTTGGATTTATGGTATTTTCTGTAGCGAAAGCCTTGACCCGAACTCTGCACCGGGCGACTTGTCTTCCGCCATAGCAAAAGCAGGTATCGTCCGCACCAAAGACTTGAAGAATTGGGAACGCCTGCCGAACCTGATTTCCAAAAGCCAACAACGCAATGTCGTTCTACATCCGGAATTTGTTAATGGCAAATACGCTTTGTATACCCGTCCGCAGGACAGCTTTATTGATGCCGGAAACGGCGGAGGTATCGGCTGGGCACTGATAGATGATATGACCCATGCAGAAGTGAAAGAAGAGACTATCATCAACCACCGTCACTATCACACTATAAAAGAGGTGAAGAATGGCGAGGGGCCTCATCCTATCAAAACCCCCAAAGGATGGTTGCACCTCGCCCACGGTGTACGAGCTTGTGCTGCCGGGCTACGTTATGTGCTCTATCTGTATATGACGTCTCTGGAGGATCCGACAAAAACAATCGCCGAACCGGGCGGATATTTGCTGGCTCCGGTAGATGAAGAGAGAATTGGAGATGTCTCCAACGTACTCTTTTCCAATGGATGGATTGCAGACGAAGACGGAACAGTATATATCTATTATGCCTCTTCCGATACTCGTATGCATGTAGCAACTTCCACCGTAGACAGATTGATAGATTACTGCCTTCACACACCGGCAGACGGTTTACGTTCTGCAGCATCTGTAGAAAATATTTGCAAGCTCATAGAAGCTAACAAATATGTAACAGCAGAAAAGGTTTATTCCTAAGATAACGCAAGTTAGATATAGGTCTTAGAATAATAGCAACTGTCCGTCATTGACAAATTCCACGTCAATGGCGGGCTTTTTTATGAAAGTGCGTATTGCAGGTAAAATAGCACTTATCAAAAGTGCGCATTGCAGGATATAAATCCGGGTCTTCTAATCTATGAAACATTAAAAATTTTGCGTACGTCAAACCATATTAACAAAAGGTCTTATACGTTGAATATACAACTCTCTTTTATAATACTCCGGCTTTCCCATCTTTATTTCTTATAAGTAACAGAATGAACAAATGTAGCTATTTTATTTCTTATACGAAACAGAACAAGGCTTGAAATAAACATCTATTAACCCAACTTTCACCCAAATAAACCGCTAATCACCTCTGCAATAGTTTGCCATTTGAAAATCCGACGGGTATTGCGCCCTACAAAAAGGAAAACCAAAGTTGAAGTAAACACAGATATATTAATATAGTATCAGAATGAGTTAAAATAATATTTGTTTCCCCACTACTTTCGCCCTACTTTTGCATCAAATAAAATAATGATATATAAAAACCTAATCGAAACAACGATATGAAACTACACGAAATCGATATTCTCATCATTTGTGCCTATCTCATTGCTATGATTGTCATCGGACTTATCCTGAAGAAACGGGCTGCTCAAAATATGGATTCTTATTTCCTGGGAGGGAAATCTCTGCCTTTCTACATGCTCGGACTCTCCAATGCTTCCGGCATGTTTGACATCACAGGCACCATGTTGATGGTATATTGGGCATTTGCCTACGGATTCAAGAGCCTTTGGATTCCCTGGTTATGGCCAGTGTTCAACCAAATCTTTCTAATGGTCTATCTGTCTGTGTGGTTACGTCGTTCCAATGTACTTACCGGAGCGGAATGGATTAAGACACGTTTCGGCAAAGGCAAAGGGTCGACTCTTTCACATACGATTGTTATCATCTTCGCATTACTTAGCGTACTCGGTTTTTTAAGTTATGGATTCATTGGTATCGGTAAATTTATGGAGATATTCATCCCCTGGGAAGTAGTATCTCCATTCATTCCTTTCAATGTGCCTGCAGAATATGTACCTCATGTATATGGTATTTTCTTTACCGCCATCGCCACTTTCTATGTAATGCTTGGAGGTATGTTGAGTATTGTATGGACAGATGTTGTGCAGTTCCTGATTATGACAGTAGCAGGTATCGTAATTGTTGTTATCGGAATGCAAATGGTAGCGCCGGATATGATTCATTCTTTCGTTCCGGCCGGCTGGGACTCTCCTTTCTTCGGATGGACGCTGGATATCGACTGGAGCAGCCGGATGAGCCTCTTGACGGAACGGATGGCGAATGAACCATATAGCCTGATTAGCATCTTCGTCATGATGGCCTTGCTCAAAGGAATATTTATGAGTATGGCAGGACCGGCACCCAACTATGATATGCAGAAAATTCTATCTTGCAAATCCCCCAAAGAAGCGGCCATGATGAGCGGCTCCGTATCGGTCGTACTATTAATCCCCCGCTACCTGATGATTATGGGATTCGCTCTGCTGGCTATCTACTTCTTTAAAGAAGATGGCGGCCTGGCACAAATGGAAGTAACACGGACCGATTTTGAAACCATTCTCCCCCATCTTATTACGCGTTATGTACCAGCAGGACTGGCAGGTTTGCTATTAGCCGGACTACTGGCAGCTTTCATGTCGACCTTTGCTTCTACGGTCAATGCAGCACCAGCTTATATCGTAAATGATATTTACCTGAAATATATCAATCCGAAAGCGAGTGTGAAAACGCAAATACGCAGTAGCTATGTTATTTCTGTCGCAGTAGTAGTTGTCAGCACTACCATCGGATTCTTCCTGAAAGACATCAATGAAATATTCCAATGGATTGTAGGAGCACTCTTCGGAGGATACATCGCAGCCAACGTATTGAAATGGCACTGGTGGCGCTTCAATGGTGAAGGTTATTTCTGGGGAATGACTGCCGGAGTAATAGCAGCCATCGTCATGAAATTCACTGTTCCCGACGCATGGGTACTCTATTTCTTCCCCGTACTGTTCGGTGTCTCTCTGATAGGATGTATCGCAGGAACCTATAGCGCACCTCCAACAGACGATGAAACGCTCATCAACTTTTACACCCGTGTACGCCCATGGGGATGGTGGAAGCCGATTGAAGAAAAAGCATTGGCCCGTTACCCCCATATACAGCCCAACAAGAACTTCAAAAGAGATGCATTCAACATGGTTATCGGTATTATCTGGCAATGCAGCCTCACCATCATTCCGATGTATCTCGTTGTCCGCGAACAACTGGGACTATGGAGTTCTATCGCGCTACTTCTGGTTACGACACTGATACTAAGAAAAACCTGGTATAAACCCTTGTGTAAAGAAGAAGTAAGGTATAGTGAAGAAATAAAACAACTAGAACAAGAGAAGGAATAATTAGCTTAACACACTAAGATTTGAGAACCGACCATGAAAAGACTATCTGTAATTCTGGTATCATTTTTACTATATCTGCCTCTATGCGCTCAATTTAAGGGAACAGTTTCTGTCGACACTAATCAATCGGGCATAGTTGATAAAGGCGATAAGCCGCTAGCGGGAGTTATGGTAACAGATGGATTGAACGTAGTAAAAACAGATAAGAAAGGTCGGTTCTCTTTGCCTGGATTCGAGAAAACAAGATTCATAAGTATTACAACTCCCGCGGGATTTGAAACACAACAATTCTACCTTTCTACCAAAGAGAACAGAAAAAGCTACGATTTTATCTTAACTGAAAGCGAGCGGACAAAACCCAGAATACATTCTTTCGTGCAAATCACCGACACCGAAGTGACGGGTGGAATGGGGCGTTGGGTAACCGATCTCCAGCAATACATTCACAATGAGAAGCCTGCCTTCCTCATTCACACCGGAGATATCTGCTACGAACCGGGACTCACCATCCACAATCAAGTGGTAAATGCACAAACAATGGATTGTCCTGTTTATTATTGCATCGGTAATCATGACTTAGTGAAAGGCAACTATGGCGAAGAGCTTTACGAATCTCTCTATGGTCCGACATGGTATTCATTTGATATAGGTAACGTTCATTATGTAGTCACTCCAATCGACCACGGAGATAACCCGACCAACTATACCCAAAGAGATGTATACAACTGGCTAAAAAACGATCTTGCTCTCATAAAAAAAGACCAGGCACTTATCCTTTTCAATCACGACTTATTTACTCCAAATGACTCTTTCATCTTTAAAGCAGATGACGATCATATACTCAATTTTCGTTCTTTCAATACAAAAGCCCAACTCTACGGACACATGCATTACAACTATGTCCGCAATCAGAATGGGATTTATACAATCTGTACCGGCACATTGGATAAAGGAGGCATTGACCACTCCCCTTCTTCTTTTAGAGAAATAAAAGTAGACGCAAACGACAATATCACCACCCAATTGCGATATGCTTTCATCGAGCCACAAATCGCAATAGTCTCTCCGATGAATAATCAGACGGCCGCAGCTTGCACCATCACTGAAGATCAGCTTCCTGTTTCTGTCAATACATATTATTCGCAGGCAAAAACGTCTCACGTTTCTTATATCCTAAGCGATTCGGAAAATAATCAAGAAATAGTAAAAGGCGATCTAGCCTCCCGTACAGAATGGAACTGGGGTGGAACCATTCAAATGCCGGCCAATGAAATGGGGAAAAGACTAAATCTTACAGTGACTTCATTCTTCAGCAACGGAAAGAAAGCGACTGCTACCAGCCAGTTTATCTATCAAAAGGACTTCAAATTATCCACTATTGCAGGTGAAGACTGGAATACATTACTTCAAAACGCAGCACACTCCGGCGGAGTCAACAACTCTCAAATCAAGCTCCCCCTGCAATTGCAATGGACAACCAATACAGGCAGTAACATTTTTATGTGTTCTCCCATTATCGCCGGACAAAAAGTATTTATCGCTACCACCGACGATAATGTATCACTGAACACATTTATCTGCGCATTTGATTTTAATTCCGGCAAACTGTTGTGGAAATTCCGTACTGCAAATTCTGTTAAGAACACAATAGCCTATGAAAATGGAATTGTAGTAGCTCAAGATGCCTCCTGCAACCTCTATGCCTTAGACAGTGAATCAGGGAAATTACTCTGGAAACAATCTATCAATCTGGACAGTTATCCCTATCTGACTGAAGGCTTGACAGTAGACAAAGGAGTGGTCTATGCCGGAATCGGCGCCGGACTATCTGCCTACAACCTAAAAACAGGACAAACGATATGGACTAACAAGGACTGGAAACAGCGGGAAGGTTCTACCACAACACTAACCATTGCCGGAGATGTATTAGTCAGCGGAACCCAATGGGGAGGTTTATACGGCAATGAAATCCACACAGGAAAGCAACTCTGGAAACTATCTGACAACGGACTTAGCAACCGGGGAGCCTCTCCTGTCTATAAAAACGGGAAATTATGGATTATCTCTTCCAGAAGCTTCTTCACAATAGAGCCACAAACCGGAAAAGTATTGCAACAAAAAGAGTTATCAGCCAATCTGGATGTTACATCCACCCCACTCATCACCGAACAGGAAATCATTTTCGGTACTGCCGACCGGGGAGTTTTCGCATTGGACAAATCTACATTTTTCAATAAATGGAAAGCAGAAACGTCACCTTCACTTGTATATACTGCTCCTTATTCCACCACTCCGCAAGCCGGAGTTGAAACAAGTCCTGTTGCATCACAAGGAATTGTCTACATCGGAGCTTCCGACGCTTATCTATATGCCATCGACCAAACTACAGGAATTATAAAAGATAAACGACACATTGGAGCGCCTATATTTTCAACCGTAGCCGTATCCGGGAATAAGATGATTGTTTGTGATTTTGCGGGTAATGTTTATTGCTTTTCATCGAAGTAAACTCCCTCTTCACTATCATAATGCATAAACTCAAATGGTACATAAGCCCTAAAATTATATAGATACAGTTTTTGCCACCCCACACGTTGTAATTTAAAGATTATCACGTATCTTTGCTTCCTCAAATCATAAATACGAGATATGGCTATTACAATCAAGAAAGTCTCCACAAAGAGAGAACTTAAGAA